>Ga0265301_10000560_pt1 | contig 52528 bp, 47 predicted proteins | sample AusTroGonzalo_MG_2_FD_193488 | JGI IMG/M metagenome (GOLD analysis project Ga0265301, IMG submission 193488) | Bovine rumen microbial communities from tropical cattle in Woodstock, Queensland, Australia - Gonzalo_04 | ecosystem: Host-associated > Mammals > Digestive system > Stomach > Rumen ... | reverse complement strand
TTTTTTTTTGTGTGGGGGGGGGGGGGCAGCACGGCTCGTTTTGCAACACGGTATAAATCAACCACTTACAAACCAGCATGTGCTAACCCCATCGTATTTCGGAGGGGTTTAGCACGGGAATAATCCTAAACCATAGATTAACAACAAGAAACAAATCCCGCCGTGCTAACCCCCATCTAGGAAGGAAGCCCACGCCATAATTAAGCTTGTGGCCAGAATCAAGGTCTTCACCATACGCTTTATCGACAGTGCCGGGCAGATACACTTCGTTGAAACTGGACTTGCACTGATACCCGGCGGCGATCAATATGAAGTCGTGTAAAACCAGAAAAAGAGGCCATCAAACAAATGACAGCCTCTTTTTCTTTTCGCGATTATCGGTTATTATTCAGCGTAGACAGGACGGACGGAAAACCCGAAGTAACGGCCGAATCTACCGGTTCGCGTTCTCCCGGTTGTAGCGTGCTGCCGCCGCCGGGTGGGTATCCAAAAACTTGAGGCCGGCACGCAGTAAACGGGGGAAGCAGAGCGAGGCCAGCGTCACGAGCTTGGTCTTTCCGGAAATCCGCTTTTCCTTCACATAATCCCAGAAGTTCCTCTTCACGATCTCCCTGCTCCGACGGCGGCAAGCCTTATCCTCGTCACTGTCCAATGAGAAGGCCCTGCACATGGCATGGTTCCGAAAGAGGTGCTCCAATAAGAGATACCGATAAGACTGAAGTGACGGGGACCCGTGCTGGAGCAAGTCATCATTAGTCCGAATCTGGCACAAACTATCCAGGCTGGAGAATTCCAACCGGTTTGTGATAGACCCGGGGCGTTTCAAATAGAAATACAAAACGGAGTCAGTCCTGATCACCCGCGGAGCCTTGCCATAGCAGCGCAGATTGAAATCGTAGTCTTCCGCAAGGGGGCAAGGGTTTGTTTCCTGGGAGCCCAGGAAGGAGCGTCGGAACAACTTGTTCCACATAACGACGAACACCAGGTTCTTTTCTACCAGGACCCCTTTCAACAGCCGTTCCAGGGAGTCCTCCTCCCAAAGGCCGGAGACCGGGGCGGCGGTATCTTCCTCCGTGCTGAAGGTTTTCTTGAACCCGACGATGGCCATGTCGTATCCCGGTCCGCTGTCGATGGCGTCCACCATCTGGCGGACCATATCCCGGTGGAAATAGTCATCCCCGTCGGGGAAGAACAGGAATTCTCCCCGCGCGGCACGCTGGCCCGTATTCCGGGCGGCCCAGATCCCCTGGTTTTCCTGGTGGATGACCCGGCAGCGCGCATCCTTTTCTGCGAAGGCTTCACAGAGCTGCCCCGAACGGTCCGTGGACCCGTCGTCCACCAGGATGATATCCAGGTTGGGATAGGTTTGATCGGCGATGGCCTGTAAACAACGGGGAAGAAAGGACTCCACGTTGTAAACAGGCACGATCACACTGACCAGTTTCTCCGCCATTATTTGATCATATACCGGATCCGGACCCGCGCGCAGCGGTTGAGCTTGGCGTTGAGGCTCTGGGTGCTCGCATCGTCCACAGTGCGGATGTCACCCTTGTTGTTGAAGATGAAGGACTGGGAACGGACATCCTGCATCCGCGGGTCAGCCGTCAGCCAGGAGATCACCGTATTGGCGCGGTTCTCGGCCAGGGCGGAGTTCCTTTCCTGTCCGATGCGTTCGGCTTCCTTGCCGGAATAGTTGTCCTGGCTCGTCGCCAGACCGTCGGCCTGGATGAGAAGGATGGCACCGTTGTCCAGGATGTCGCGGATCTTCTCCACCGTTTCCGCATCGGTAAAGCGGGAAACATAACCCCCGTTCGAATGCAGGGCGGCATACACATCGGCAAAGCTGACCAGTTCGTCGGCGGCATCCAGGTCCATATACTGGCGGACGGTCTCCAGGCCGGAGTGCGCGTTCAGGCCAAAGGACTGGGTTTCCTGGTAGTTGTCGCCGCTGAGGAGCTGCTGGCGCAGGGCCGCGTCGTCGATCCGGTACTGCCAGGTATGGATACCGTCGTTGATCGGGGCATAATAGAAGCCGGCCTTGTCGGCGAAGGCCTTCATGTCAGCGCGGTCCAGGCTCAGCGAGAGAGGCTGTCCTTCCTGCATCTCATATCCGCGCGGGACAAAGTCGATGGCGAAGTCCTTGTCGGCCTGCTCCGTCGGGAGATCGACGATGGAAGAGAGGTTGTTGTCGGCATACTGCTTCTGGGTGAAGATGCCGCCGGCCAGGTAATCCAGGGCATTGACCTGCGATTCCGCCACCAGCGGGGCGTCGTTACGGCCGGAATAGTTGTTCGGATAGAAGACGAAGAAGGTCAGGGTCCCACTGCGCACAGGGCGCGTGTCTTCCTTCACTTTCAGGATGGTCTTCTCGGTCTCCTTGTACTCTTTCTCATAGACCGTGGTGGCACCCTTGCGCCAGCCGTTCGATCCCTGCTTGCCCAGATAGAAGGTAACACCCACGTTCAAGCCCAGGTTGGCATCCATCTGCTGGGCGGCATGGTCTGCCTGGCCGTACTCCAGGTCGAAGTTGGACTGGTACAGAAGCGCCCGGGCCTTGATGTCCAGGGAAACATTCTTCTTCTCGTTGAAGAACCGGCTGTACTGGAGTTCCACGTGGCCGCTGAGTTCATTGTCGGAGCCATAGCTGTTCTTGAAACCCATATGATGGGTAGCACCGATACCGAAGGCAGCCTGCCACTGGCCCATCAGGGACCGCGAACCGGCTCCTTCATAGCCGAAATACATGCGGGACAGGTTCAGGATGACCGATCCGCCGAGGTCCCACCAGCCGGTCTTCATCTTCCGGTAGCCGGGATTCCCTTCGATCCAGTCGCCATAACCGTAATGGCCGGTCGGATACCCGGTGTAACCGCGGGAGTCGGACAGGATGAATTCGGCTTTCAGGGCCAGCCAGGGCATGAACCAGTTACCGAAACCGACACTGAAGTCGGGAGAGATCGTCCCCGAGAAGGGACCCAGGTTGGAGTAGTCCCCCCGGAACGTGTGCGCACCGGCCGTCCCGAAGACGAACCAGTTCTGCCGGAAGGAGTTGGAGACGACCACATACGGAGAACTCGTGTCCTCCTGCTGGACAAACACTTCCTTCGTGTTGGCAACCAGCACGGAATCCCGGTACACTTCCCGGTAATCCTTGTACTTTTCGTCCACCTGGGCGGTGAGCGGAAGGGTCGCAAACAGGGCGGCTGCGACCCAGAGCATGTTCAGAATTTTCTTCATGACAAGTAGTTATAAATTATTATTTTAACAGATTCAGATCAGTTCTCCGGCATAGTTCAGTTTCCGGTTGAAGACGGTGGCCCACAGGATCCGGAGATCCGTACGCATGGACCAGTGGTGCAGGTAATAACGGTTGATGCGGACTTTGTCCGGGAAAAGGACGTCATCATTGTAGCGGCGGGGATTGTCCACCGCGGCAAGGATTTGTTCCTCTTTCCGGTATTTCAGCGAAGCGGGGCCGGTAATGCCCGGACGGAGCCGCAGGATCTCGCGGTCGTCGCCGCGCAGGGAGTCGGCGTATCCGGGGACGTCGGGCCGGGGGCCCACCAGGCTCATATCCCCTACCAGGACATTCCATAATTCAGGCAATTCGTCCAGTTTGTGGTTGCGGAGCCAGGCGCCCAGGGGGGTGATCCGGGAATCCCCCGCCACGGTGACGGTGTTCTTGCCCCGGTTCACCGTCATGGTCCGGAATTTTATCATCCGGAAACTCTTTCCCCCTTTCCCGATGCGGATCTGCTGGAAAAAGACGGGGCCGTCCGGCATCCGCAGCTGGATCAGGAGGGCGACGGTCAGGAGGACCGGCGACAGGGCGACTAGCCCGAACAGGGCGGTCGTGCGGTCAAACAGGTATTTCAGCATGGTATTCATCCTTTTTGCTGGCATTCGATGGCCAGATAATGGTCTTCCAGCGCCTGCACCTGACGGAAGTTGGTCCCTTTCCGGCAGGACGCCATGGAAGGTTTGTTTTCCGTGGAAAGCGTGGCCTGCATCCGGATGCGGGCCTGGGAACAGATCTCGGCACAGGAGGCCCAGATGGTGGTCCCGATGCCCCGGTTCTGCCACTCCGGATCCACCAGAAGCCCGGCGAAAGCCCGGCCGATGAAGAAGCAGCGGAGGAAGAAATAGCCGACCAGCCGGCCCCCTTTCTTCTCATAGACGGCCATCATCAGGAACGCCGGATTCAGGAAAAGCCGGTTCAGCGTGTCCAGGTCAAAGTCGTGCGGATGGAACCAGGTCAGGTATTGCTCGTCCTGGCGTTCCAGGAGCCGGGCCAGGTCCGGCAGGCGGGATGCGTCCATCAGGGAAAAGCAGCATCCGGCGGTGTCCTTGTTGTCCAGGATGGAGGCGGCCAGGGTGCCGATGTCCTTGTACCGTAACCGGAACAGGAAGCCGTTCGCGTCTTCGACCAGGTTCCAGAGCTGGGGGAACCGGCGTTTCAGGGAAATCAGGAAACGGATCATCGCAGCACCTCCCTGTAAAACCGGTCCAGGCACCTGCGCACATAACCCTGTTCATAGCGGCCGGCGAGGTTCCGGGCCGTCACGGCCATTTTCCGGGTACGCTCCGGCTGGGCCACCAGGTCTTTCATCGCCCGGTACAGGGCCGTCGAGTTTCCGGCCGGGACGATGGTCCCGTTCTTCCCTTCCGAGATGATTTCCCGGGAACCGTTGATATCGGTCACGATGGAAGAAAGCTGCATGGCCCCGGCTTCGATGACCACGTTCGGGAACCCTTCCCGGAGGCTGGGATGGACCAGGGCGTCCGCCGCGGCGAACCAGGGACGGACATCCTTCTGCCACCCGTCGGAAAGGTGGATGTTACTGGAACGGGCAATGGTTTCCCGGGTCTGGTCCAGCAGGGGTTTCCCCTCGCTTTCTTCCGCCCCGACCAGGAGCAGGTGGATGTCCGGGCGCTCACGCTCCAGCATCCGGAAGGCCTGTACCAGGTTGTCGATTCCCTTGTCCCGGTCCATCCGTCCCACAAAGACGAAGACGAAGGCATGGTCGGGGATCCCGAACCATTTGCGGATTTCCGAGCCCCGGCGCAGCACTTCTTCCGACCGGACATAGTAATGGAGGTCGATGCCCCGGACATTGCCGTTTCCGAGCACATGGAGGGGCTTCCGCGTGATATGGAAGCGGATCAGGTCGTCCATGACGCCTTTCCCTTCCGGCACCACGTTGGTGGCGCAGGCGGACGTAATGCGGTCCGTCAGCATCAGCAGGGCCCGCTTCCATCCGGTTTCATACGGGAACACCAGCCCGGTGAAGGTGTGGACCCGGACGGGGACCCGGGTAATCCAGGCGGCCAGCATGGACAGGAGACCGGCTTTCGGAGTGATGGAATGGACCATGTCCGGACGCTCTTCCCGGAAAACGCGGATGAGCCGGAACAGGGAGACGAGGTCCGACAGCGGGGTGATCTTCCGCTGCATCGGGACTGCGATGGTGCGGACTTTCTCCCGTTCCCGGATTCGGTCCAACTCCGGTTGCGGGGAAGACAGGGCCACGATTTCGTAGCGGGAAGACAATTCCCGGAAGAGCCCCCGGCAGAACAGATCCAGCGACAGGGGCACGGTGGCCGTACGGATGATTTTCTTCTTCGCAATCATGGCTTAGAATCGCAGGACCAGGGCGAGGCCGGCTCCCGAAGGGGACGGTGCGATGGTCAGGGTCGCCGCCTCCTTCTCGGCCACGGAAACGGTTGACATCGGTTCTGACGTAAGGGCATCGTAGAGGCCGAAAGCCCAGATGCCGGCCATGACACCCAGAGACGCGTTACGGAGCAGCCGCATGCTGCGTTCCTTGCTGGCAAAACTGTCCGCATAGGGGCTTGTTTCTTTCAGGTTGTGGAACCGGCGGGCATTGAGATGGCTGCTGAGCGCCAGGGCCCCCAGGGCGACTTCGGAACCGAGCAAGGAATAGCCCTTGACGCGATTGCCCATGTACAACTGCCCGGCTCCGGGCACGATGCTCAGGAGACCGGCCACCGCCTTGCTCTTCTGCGTGCGGGTATATTCGTCAAAGGCGACCTCTGCGTTCTTTTCCGAGACGGCGTAGAGCTGGTAGTATTCGAAGATGGGATCGTTCACCGTATTGTAATCCGGAATGGAGAACACGTCGATCCGTTGCGCAAGCACCATGGATTCCTTCCCATTGTCCGGGAAGACGATCCGGTAGGTGTAAGGCTCCCCTGCACCATTGGACAGGCTGTCGAGCGACATGGAAACGGGATCGATTCCTTCGCGCGCTCCCAAATAAGCCAGGAGCGGCGTGAAGCGGCCCTCCTGCAGACGGGTCAGGAAGGCGTCTTCCGTCTTGAAGACCTTGAATTCGTAACTCGTGTTCGTCCGTTTCCGGTTCATGAAGGATTCGCCCTTCAAAACCCACTCCGGCCGGGTGGCCGACAAGGCACTGCCGCTGCATCCGAGCAGAAGCAGGAGCGTCAGGATACCTGACATGGTCAACTGTTTCATCATATGTTTTGTTTGATATTTTCGTAAAGGTCGCGGTACCGCCGGGCGGTCTCCGCGATATCGTATGGCCGCACCCGTTCCTGGCATTGCTCGCCAAAGAGCCGGGCGGCTTCGGGGTTTTCACAGACTTCCCGGATGCAGGCGGCGAGCGCCTTGGCCTGTCCCAGCGGGAACAGGAGACCGGCACCGGAAACAAGTTCCCGCATTCCGTCCACATCACTGGCAATCAAGGGCTTCCCGGACGCCATCCCCTCCAGGACAGCCAGGGACATCCCTTCATGCCGGGAAGAAAGGACCAAGACGTCAGCCGCAGCCAGCAGCGCGGGAACGTCGGGACGGACACCCAGGAACCGGACCCGTCCCTCCAGACCGAGTTCCTTCGCCAATGTCTTGCAGGAGTCCAAAATGCGTTGATTCTCCACCGTTTCAGCCCCTCCGGCCAAGAAGAGGCGGAAGTTCTCCGGCAAAAGGGAAAGAGCCCGGATCAACGTCTGCTGGTCCTTTTCCGGGCGGAATGCAGAGACCATCAGGATGTTGTAGCCATCCTGTTTCTCCATATCCCTGGCCGGCGTGGCGGCAGCGATTCTTTGCAGGTCGATGCCATTGGGAATGACCGTCATCCGGGCATCCAGTTCCGGCCGGTCCAACCAGGCGGAAAGCATCCGGCGGGTTTCCTCACCGACACAGACAATCTGCCAGTATCGGCCATACATCCACCGGTCCACCGGGCGGAACCACCGCCAGTTGCGGCGACGGTTCCGGGTGCCGTGCTCCGTGGTGATACGGTTCTGCAACGGGACCAAGGCCGTCAGGAACTGACAGGAGGTATTGTGCGTGTGCACGATGTCGAACGGGTGTTTTCTGAGGAACCGGGCCAGCCCCGCCAGCAGGAACGGATTGGTCATCGCCCGGAATCCCTTTCCGAGCGCAAATACCTGTATGCCTTCCTGTTTCAGTACTTCCACCAACGGCGTTTCCGTCCCGTCAAACAGCAGGACGGCGACTTCATCCCCGCCCACGTGGTGTCGCAGGGCAAGTTCAGTGACCAGCCGTTCCGCCCCTCCGGTCCGGAGGGAAGTGATGATGTGGAGGATTCTCATGCGATATAAGGCGGCAGCTGCCGGAAATCGGGCGAATGGACGGCTTTCCAGCCGTCACGCAGCCCTTTTCCATACGAGGTCAGGAATCGGCCGTCCCATTTGACAAGGGCCGCTCCGCAAAAGACGGGGAAGAGCCAGAGCGTCTTGAAGCCGAACGCGAGCGCAGCCAGCGTCCGGGACCAGGCCGTATCCTTTCCTGTCCGATAACAAGTTCTCCACCAAATCATGAAAGACGCTTTGGTGCGTATATAGATATGCCCGGCGCTCTTTCGGAAGGAGCCGCTGGAGGACCGGGCGTCCAGGTGCGTGATGCCGGCATCATACAAGACACCGAGGCAACCACCGTTGCAATGAAGCTTATACGTCTCCAGCAAGTCTTCTCCGTAGGCATAACCCAGTGTATCCAGCCAGCGCTCCACGTCCATCTTGAGTCGCAGGAAGGATTCTTTTCGCCACAGCATCACCGGGCCTCCACAGCTTTGGGAGCGATAGAAGGAGTTCTCCGGCCTGTTATTGTACGAAAAAGAACCGTTTCGATGAACCTTAAACGCCCATTCCCGGCTCCGGTGGGGGAAAACCAAGTTGGTCAGGGCGGCATAGAGTTTCACTTTCAGGGGCATCCGGTGATTCCGGAAGACATCGGCCCCGACACAATCAGCACCCTGACCGGTCAGCGCCCGCAGCATTTTCTCCGCACTGTCCGGAGCCAGTACGACGTCATCGTCCAGCATCAGGATGCAGTCACTCGCCACCTCGTCATAGTGCAACGCCCGCTGGGACACCATTCCCCTCGGAACCCATATGTATTCCTCCTGCCCCACCGTAAAAGCAGGTCTGTCATACCCTTCGGCAATAAACACCAGCACCCGCTCCGGCCGTAACGTCTGGGCGTAAACCGACACCAGTTCCTGGCGGAAAACCTCTCCGGAGGTCCCGAGCGTGCGGATGGCGATGGAATAGGAAGGAAGGGAGGCCATGATGGGGTTATTTCCCGTTTCTGTCAATCCGGGGATAGAAGTATGGAAGGAATACCCGGCGGAACAGAACACTGGCCAGCGGGTAAAGGGAAGGGAAACGGGTCAGGGTCGAAATCACCGGCTGCGATTGGGCTTGTAAAGGGAGCAACCCGGCCGTTTCGCAGGACGAGAGGAGTTGGCAGAATTCTTCTTTCGTATAACGGGCGGAAAGGATCCGGGAGAACAGCGCTGGCATTTTTGCATCCAAGGTGCGGCGGCAGGAATCATACAAAGCCGGATCGGTCTCCCGGAAGGGTTCCAATTCCCGGGCAATCCTCGCCATCGTCCCGGACAGATCCCGGACCCAGCGCCGGGAATGTTCCGGAGACCGGGAGGTCGAAATGCTTTCCGGATGGATATAGTACTGATAGACGCGCCGGGCAACGGATACGATGCGGGGGTTGGTCATCATTACGTCAAACATATAGGAAAAGTCTTCCCCGATGATTCTGGAAGGGAAGAACAAGCCTTTTTCCAAGACAAAGTCTTTTCGGTACAGATAGATCGTGCAAAAAGTCTCAAGCCCATACTGGCGGAGATATTCCCGTCCCGTTCCGGCAAACAGAATCCGTCCATCCCCCTCGTCCACAGGGGCTCCGGTCCCGGGACAGACCAGTTGACTCCAGAACCGGACCAGGTCGTTCTCCCCGTTGCAATAAACTGATAACGGGGCAATTCCACCGGGAATAAGGCGATCATCCGAATCCACAAAGCAGAGATACTCACCGCCGGCAGCCCGGATTCCGCTGTTCCGGGCCTCTGAAATCCCTCTATTCTCCTGTGAGACCATCCGGACGCAGTCAAACTGTTCAGCATATTCCAGACAGAGTTGCCCTGAGCCGTCGGTACTGCCATCGTCGACCAGGACAATCTCATACGTACCTTCCTGAAGCCCTTGGTTCATCAAGGAGTCGAGACAATTCCCGAGCGTTGCCTTGGTATTGAAAACAGGAACGATGAAACTAATCAGCATGGCCGCTACGGTTATTCATTCGGAAAGAAGGCCCTTGAACAGGGTCATCCACTGGTCGATGATCGAAGGTAGAGAATACTGCCTGGCGGAGTCAAAAGCGTTGGCGCCCATCCTTTTTCGAAGCGCATCATCCTGAATGAGCCGACAGATCCGGTCGGCAAGTGCGGCCTCGTTTCCCGGCGGGACCAGATATCCGTTCCGGCCGTCCTCCACGATTGCGCCCGGTCCGAATGGGCAGTCATAGGAAACCACGGGCAGGCCACAACCCAGGGCTTCGATGCAAGCCATGGAAAAAGACTCATACCTGGAGGTCAGGATAAAAAGGGAAGACGATACCAGTTCCGTATCTATCCGGGAGGAGGGCCCTTTCAAAGAGACAATCCCGGCCAGCCCGTTTTTGTCAATCTCATCTTGTATCGCCTGATACTGCTCTCCGTCCCCATAAATATCAAGTTTCCAGCCCGGACACCGGGGGGCTACCAGGGCCCAAGCACGTACCAGTGAAGTGAAATGCTTCTCGTAGGACAACCTTCCCACGGCCATTGCCCGATGTTCGTTCAGAGGAGACGGTGTGTCCACGTGAAAACGGATGGGATTGGGGATAACGGCTGCCTTGGGATTTCCGGGCCAGTCTATTTCCTGTTGTTTCCGGGTCAGGACGACAAGCCGGTCAAACTTCTTTCCGAGGATCCGGTGTTCCCGATCACTGGCCAACTTGAAGACGATTCCGTTAAGTCCGCCGGATGGCGTAGGCCGCAAATCCCATTTTCTAACGGCATGCTGTTCCCGGACCAGTTTCCAAGGCCCCTTGATGGTCGTCAGGAAGGATACTTCGTTACTGATCGACACGACGATATCCGGTTGTACTTCGTGTAACAGCGAAGACATCGCCTTTTTGTGCTGACGCTTTTTTTGATGAATGGCAAGCAGATTCCAGGGGAACGGACGGTTATTGTCTTTATATCGGATGTTCAAGGATACCAGATGGACTTCCCGTGCCAATCGGAATGGCAAGGTTTCCGGGTTTTCCGTAACAGCGAGCCAGATCTCGTTGCCAGCCACCTGGGACAGGGCGTTCACCTTGGTACAGGTTACGAATTCAACCCCGCCCAAAGGAATAATATTCGAAAGGCAATACAATATCTTCATCGGATTCTGTTTCTAATCAGGAAAAAAAGCAGGAGTCCCGGGAGGAAGGCGAGCATCGTCAGCCCTTTGCGCGGAGAGGAAGCAAGCCAGCCGCGATGGCGGGCAATCAGGCTCTCGGCCACATAGTGGACGGCGCAGCGGAAGCGGTTCAGCAGAGTACTCCGTTTCAGCGTCATTTCCAGTTTGCGCATCTTGGCGAAGCTCCGGGGACTGTCCTGATACTGCTGCCAGATGTTCCGGGACATACTGTCCTCCTGTTGGTACTCCACCAGGCAGAGCGGTTTATTGACAACCAGAAGCGGATAACGGTCACACACCTGGAGGAGCATATAAATGGGATTGAAATTCTTCTCCCCCGGGAACCCTTCCATCGGCGCGACCCGCTTCATCAGGTCCGTCCGCATCACTTGTTTCGTATCCCCGCGGTGAATCATTTTCGTATACAGGTCCAGCAGGAAGCACTCTTCCATCCCTTCCGGAAAGGGTCCTCCGATCGGTTTCCCGCTATCCAGATAAGAATCCAGGCCTATCAGGCCGGCCAGGCGGTCACTCCCCTTCTCTCCCCACGTGCGGAGGATGGTTTCCACGGCATCGGCAGGCATCGCGTCATCACTGTCTATACAGACATTCAGTTCCGTTCCGATGACGGAATATGCGGTATTATATCCCGTGTACAGCCCGCCGTTTTCTTTGTAAATGTATCGGATCGGAATCACCTGCTCGCGGATGAAACTGTCAATCAAGCCCCTTGTCCCGTCGGTCGAACCGTCGTCAATGACCAGCCATTCGAAGTCCCGGCAAGACTGGGCGCACAGACTCCGGTACAGCCGCTCCAGGGTATGGGCGCGGTTGTAAGTGGGTGTAAATACGGTCAGCGTTTTCATTACCAGAACACGAACCACATAAAGACCGAGAAGGCAGCGTAGCCCAGCAGGATCCAGCCGGTCAGCCTGTCCTGATCCTCCTGGATGGGCATATTCACCAGCGGATAGGCAATGACAATCGGATACAAGAACCAGGACAAGTAGGCAAAACGGTTGCTGAAAGCCGACCGGATGACCAGGATCCAGAAGGCGTTGCACAGGCAGTAAACCGTACAGATCACGTTGTACCAGTTATCCTGAAGTCCCTTTTTGACACAGACATACCAGGCCATGGCGACGGGCATGGCGCTATAGAGCAGGAAATCCCACCGGAAGCCGGACTGCGAAAACTCGGACAAGTCAGAGATCGTAACATATTGAGTCATCCGCTCATCAAAGCCCACACCCGCAAATAAACCGGCAAATACATCTCCGGCCAGCAGGGACACGAGAATGGTTCCGAACCAGAAAACAATGATATACCGGACATTCCTGATCAGGAAGATGCCCACAAGCAGGGCCGCAATCGGAAGAAAGGCGCTTCGATGGAAACCTACGGCGATCAGGCAGACGAGCGATCCGGTCACCCATTTGTCATCCAACAGAAAGCTGGCACCCAGCAGGACCAGATGACAGGCCAGTCCATTCCGAAGCCCGTTGACCCCAAAGGGGAAAAACATCAGCGAGTTCAGGAGGAAGACCGTGCCCAGGAGCGGATCGTTCGGCATAAACCGATAGACGGCCCAGGCAGCCGAAAGGACATAACCGGCAGCAATGATGGTAAAAAAGGCGTGGATGCTCAGACCGGCAGCCTTGCTTCCGTTCATGACCCACTGCCAAATCCATTCTCCGTGCCAATCCATCGAAATTTGGCGGGGGTCCATCAGGGAATACGCCATGGCATAATTGACCGTGTCCCCAAAAGCGCTGCTGATCGGCCGGAAGCCCATCCAGAAAGTGAGCCCGAGGCACAGGAGCAGAGACCATCGCAATTGACTGCCCTGCTGCTGGAGAGAATGGTCATAGGACATGATCCGGGGAAAGCCCAGGACTACGGCCAGCAAGGCCATGGCTCCGGTGAAAGCTTCTTGATAGAGAAATGGATCCATTTTTAATTAAAGAGTCTCCTGAGCCTTCTTTTCAACACGGTTTTCCAGGCCCGTTCCGCCGGGAGCCAGGATTTGGCATACCAGTGGATGGCGTGCGTGTTTTCCGTCTTCCGGAGCCGGCCGGTCGCATCGTCGAAAGGGTTAAACCACTCAGGCGGGTAGATTGTGATACCAGCGACCTGTTCAACGGTTCCATTCCCCTTCAAGCCTTCTTCTTTCAACAGATCCGTAACCAGGGGGATCATCGTATATGGATTGAGATTCCCTTTCTCCGTCAGGAAAGACAGGTTCTCGTACCGGTCCAGAATGGCTTTGTAGATGCCCATTCCAGGTTCGGCGGCCATCCCCAGTCCGGGATTGACGGCCATCCGCTCACCCGAAAGGATTTCAAAGCCCATAAAGGGCCCTTCCTGCAGGACATCTTCCATCGGTCGGATCAGTTCAACATCCGTATCGAAATAGACGCCGCCATAACGATACAACACCCAAAAACGGGCATAATCACTGACGAAGGCATACCGACGTGATTCATAAGCCTCAACCGTATAAGGGAGGAGATGGACATCGAAATTATCCTCATTCCATTCCCGGATCTCATACTCCGGCATGAACTTCCGCCAGCTGGCGATGCACTTTTTCGCCAGGTCCGACAGCGGACCGCGGCCAAACCAGCAATAATGGATTACTTTCGGAATCATATCAAAGCCATCAGTGTTTCAACAGCCTCTTCATTTCCATAGTCTCGATCCTGCAGGTTCGAGGACAGGAACTCTTGCTTTTCCGGTTCGGAAACGAGAACGGCCAACGCGGAGGCGCAACCTGCATTATCCATCGGGACAATCACGCCGTCAACGCCATTCTCAATCTGGGAAGAGACGGTCGGATAGGCCGTAACAACCACCGGCTTGCCCAAAATCTGCGCCTCACGGACAGAAACTGAATTCCCCTCAAAACGGCTGGGCTGGACATAGACGTCACAGGCTTTCAGATAGGGATACGGGTTCTCTTTTTTCCCGAGGATCCGTACGTCTTGCTCCATTCCGGCCTCTGAGATTCTTTCGCGGATAAGGCCTTCTTCTCCACCATAGCCGATCAGGTACCACCGGATGGCGATGCCTGTTTCCCGGATCCGGCGGCAAATGTCCGGAACGTTGGCAAAATTCTTGGCCACCGTGAATCGGCCGATGGAAAGAAGGCGCATCACGCCCGATTCCCGGGGCATTTCATCATCGACCCTGAAAGCCTCCGCCCGGGAGCGGATCCATTCAGGAGAAAGGATGTTCGGAAGGGTCACCATCTTCTCCCGCAGAGCGGGAAACCGGGTCAGGAAAGCCTCGGATACGGCGTCTGAAACCGCGGCAATATGGCCGAAACGACTCCAGACAGGTTCCTCTAAATCCGTGTCGATATCAATCTTCGTATAGTCCGTATGCACCCAGCAGACCTTTTTCCGGGCACGGACTTTCTCCAAGACGATGTCGTGCGGCGCCAGGAAACTGACGGCCAGGTCGTATTCCTTGTCCGGCTGGATGGGAGGCAGCAGGGGTGTCACTTGACGGGCAACATAGGCGAAGATGGCACTGCCATCCACCGGATGCGTCTTTCTCGTATATCTTACGAATTGGCGTTTGGCCCGCAGGCGGGCCAGCGCGATCCGCCAGTAACCATCTTTCAAGACCCCCTTCACAGGGCGCTCGATCTGGGCATATTGCGGAATCTCCGGCAGCAGGTTCACCTGCGCAGGAATCTCCTTCATCAATTCACCCCGGTGGCTGTAGACGAACAGATCCACATTGACCTTGGAATAATCCAACGCCTTCAGCAACCCGATAAGGCTGATTTCAGCCCCGCCGAGTTCAAGGTAATGGATGGCGAAAAGAATGTTCCGTTTCATACGGCATCGGCGTGATTAAAGAAACGAGCAGAGAAAGGCCAGGATCCTTGTTTTGGGCAACAGCGGTTTGCAGGACAGTATCTCAGTTCGATGGTCGGCGAGAAAAGAAGCCAGTTTCCGTCTCTGCTCCCGGAAGGCTTTTTTTTGCGGTCCGGAAGCCAGTAGAAGTTTCACCGACGACTCCAAGACGTTGGACAGGGCGTAATCCCGATACGCCGGCATCTCGGCCGCGGTAAAATCGAATACGTCCCTGACATTCTCAAACTCATCAAAAGACCTGTCAGAAATCGGAAGATGCGACAAGGACGCCTCATGCTTTTCGTAACAATAGAGACTGGCGGGAAGGAAGGCCATCTTCTTTTCCTTGGCGAACAACCGTGCCATCACATAATAGTCTTCACTGAGCGTAGCCTGGGGGAAAGGAATCTCGTCGAACAAACGGCGAGTGTACAGTTTAGCGACGAACCCCCAAAATTCATATTTGAAAAAACGCGGCATCAACTCGTCAAACGTCAAGACTTGGGGATCTTTCGCTTCCGATACCTCCTGCCCGTCTCCCACGGCACACGCGGCAATGGGACATCCGGTATCAATGGATAACTGATAGAGGGTTTCAAAATACCCCGGACACACATAATCGTCGCTGTCTATGAAAGTCACATACGCTCCCCGGGCCATTTCCAAACCCTGTTTTCTGGCAAGAGAGGCTCCTTGATGGGCAATATGAAAAACCTTGATCCGAGTAGAACGCCCGGCATAGGTATCACAGATCATCCCGCTGTCATCCGTACTGCCATCATCCACGAGAATCAATTCCCACGGGCGCGGAAAAGCCTGTACCAAAACGCTGTCAAGGCATCGTGACAGCCATCTCCCTGAATTATATACAGGGATAATGACGGAAAGGATAATCCGGGCAGGGCTTTCCATAATCATTATCTTCTCTTAAACAGTTGACACAGGCCCGACTGCTGAAGCCTGTCGATCAAAGTTCTGCTCCAGAGATAGTATCTACTTTTTCCCCTCAAGGGACTTCCCGTACAGTCGGCAATAATCGCGTTCGCTTTCCGGGCCATTTCATAATACACCCGACGCTGGAAGTGATTGATGTTGTCGGTAAAGTCCTTCTGGTCCCGAAGATAGTCATTCACGTCAATCAGGGCGATTCTGCTTTCCTGATCCGCCAGCAGGCGTAACCGGCGGTTGATCTCGGCATGGACAAGATGCCGCCCTTCGTAATTGGGCTGCGTGTTCCCCAGGTAAGGCATCTCGCTCCCAAGAATATAGCATACCTTCGCCCGCGGGGCAATTCTTTGCAACAACATCCGGGCGTTGGAGACGACTTCCTCCGGCGTCAGCGGCCCCAGGGATTCCCATTCCGCGGAGAACCGCTCAAGCCAGTCCCTGGTGAAGGCGTTCCCTGAAGTAAAGATCTCTCCCCGGATATAGCCGTCCCAATTCTGCGGGTCCGTCAGGGGAAAGCGTCCCTCTCCAAAAGCGATCTTGATTCCACTCTGTTTGTGCCGGTATACACCCAGATTGGCTTCCGGCAGGGTACTGAGCAGGATGAGGGCGACGTCCGGAGAATACATATCGGAACCGAACATGCCGGCATCGGCAAACAGGCACTCCTGAAGGATGAATTCCCTTTCCTGCTGGCCATAGAACGGAAAGGACAAGTAGTTGACGGAGTGAATCGCATACTCGATGTTCTGCCCCCGGTCATTCACATACGCAAACTCTTCTTTCACAGCCGAAGTATCCAGGTACCAGGACATTTGCTTCAATTCACAGTTTCCCTTGAAAACCACCTTGGCCGAACCGGTCCCGCAGGCACGGGGCAAATCGTTTTCGGGTTGATTGATCCATACCGGGGCCGGGCCATCATGGACTTGGGAGGCAACGGGCCCCTGGACAGTCAGGGCCGGATAACCCAAAGAGGCAAATACATACTGCTCCACCCCCAGGCCCAAAACGCGGCAAGAGAACAGGAAATGCTGCAGGCGTCCTTCCTTGACTGCATAAAAACCGGAGATCCCATAATCTCCGAACCGGTCGGAGACCCGGACGGAGCCACACCGGGCATCCGTGTCTTCCAGCAGTGCATCCAGTTCTTCTTCCGAGCACCGCCACTTTGTGAAATTCAACTGGTTTGTTCTGTGAATGAGCTCCAGTATCCGCTCTTTGTACGGAACACAGTCTTCATCCAGGGAGACCTTCACCCCGGCCGTCGCGAGGAAGGTTTCATTATCAGCTGCTGCCTCCTCGGCGCGTTTCCGCTTTTCGAGGACACGATAGTGGCTCAGGCGGGTCAATGCTTTGTCTTCTCCCGGGACCCTGTCCAGCCAGGCCTGGATTTCCGGCAGGGAAGCCGGCGAGGAAACCTGCAAGCCGGGGACGGAGGAAGCGGCTTCGGCCAGATTCAAAGCGTTGTCATCGATAAACAGGCAGTTTTCCGCCCGCAGGCCCATCCTTTTCACGATCATCCCGATACGCGTTCCCTTGGAAGTCCAGTCAATCGAAGGGAAGACAATCCATCGGGCGGCCCCCAGTTCTTCCATCTTCTCCAGGGCAAGCCGCTCATCATTCTTGGAACAGACCGAATTCATGACTCCGTGTTCGGAAAGATTCTCCAACAAGGCAAGGCGGCCAGGAATCGGGGAAACCGGGCCTTCACTCAGCGTCCCTTTCCAGAAGGTCTCGTCGAGGTCCCAGATGACAAGTTTCAAGGCTGCCAGGTCGATCATCTGCAGGTGTCCAGTCTCAATGGTCCATTCTCTTGCGCGAGAGCCGGTTTTTCAGAAAGAAAAACAGCGCAGAGCGGCGGAGAATCAATGTTTTAAGCCAGTCGGAACAAGGATAGGCATCCTTGTGATTATTCAGATAGCGGAGTTCCGGAATCTTTAAGATACTCTTATAGTAAGCCCACTCAGGTTCCTCCTTTGAGGCACCTTTGGGCAGAAGCGAATCATAGACGATTTCCCAAAGTCTTCTGGCCAATAAGTCTTCCATCTCTTGCCCGAGAAGGCCACGCTCTTCACAGAACGCCTTGATGATCCTCCATTGTTCCAGGTCTGAATAGAAATGCTCCTGGCGCCTTTCTGAAGAAAGGCTTACTGCTTTTCTTTTCATGTAATAATAATCACAGACCGGAATACATGAAATGGAATCAATGTGCCGTAAATAGAGATAGTTGAATTCCAGATCTTCCCCTAAAGAACGATTCTCAGGGAAAGACACCGAATAATTCTTAATGATGCCCGCGTCATAGAGTTTTGAACAAGGGCCATAAAGCAGGAACTTGTCATTCAGTTCGGCGAAGATCGCCGCATTCTGAGGACTGATCTTAAAAGAAAGGCGGGAAGATGGAACCCAGAAGGTGTTTTCCTTATTCTCGTCAGGATAGCACCGGACATACCCACCGACGACCAGTTCGGCCGGAGCGGCCTGCAACAAAGACTCCAGATAAGTGGGAGCCACGGTGTCATCACTGTCAATAAAGACCAGATAGCTTCCCACGGCTTCTTTGATTCCCCGGTTCCTCGCGGCGGACACGCCGAGATGGTTCTGGCGGAAGGGCTTGAAACGTCCGTCGCGTTCGCTCCACCGGCAACATACCCTGTAGCTGTCATCCTCCGAGCCATCATCGACCAGAAGACATTCCCAATCGCTAACGGTTTGCGCAGCAATGGTTGCCAGACAGTCATCCAGGAAGGAAGCACTGTTCCAGACAGGTATGATGATACTGATCATCGGCTCTTCTTCATTCTGGCTTCAATCCAGTGGTATGGAGCACATAACCATTTCTCTATGGTGTTGATCCCCAGAAATCTCCAGATACTCCCCACCTGCAGGATTACGTAATCCCTGACAGTGAGCCCTTCGGCTTTCCGCACATCCCACCAATAGAAGGAATAGGGGCTCTGCCATTTGATTTTCCAAGGCTTCTGCCAACCGGCATAGTGAATGATGGACGCCCGTTGAACGATGTCGGGAGCAGAAAAGGCGGAAGGCGCGTTTACCATACAATTGAACCGCTGGTCATCCATCACCCGTGCTTTCTCACCATACAAAAGGTTCAGGGCGTCCTGGTCCTGCTGTTTGAAAGAACCTGCGTTTTGAAGGCAAAAAGAGATCACCTGCTCTTTTGATAATCCTTTGCGCAGGTAATCCAGATTAAGCAGCATGACGCCGGCATTGAAATACTTGCAATTCCCGGGCAGCCCCAACCGTTCTGCATTTCCTCCGACAGCGGCTTCTCCCATATTGGGGAATGCAAGCAGAGGGACGCCTTGGATTTCCTGGTCATATAACTCGTCAATGGCATCCTTGACGATAATGTCCGAATCCAGCCATAGTACCCTGTCCATCTCCTGAGGAAGGACAAACTGCGCGAACAAGCGGTAATAGGTTTCCAGGCTGATATGCCGGATGGTCAGGGGAAAGGATGCTTCCGTCCCCTTCAAATCGAACATATCCACCCAATGGAAATCCCGGATGCCGCACTTGCCCTTGAGATAATGCTGGAAGTCCGCTTTCTCCTTCTCTGACAATCTGCCCTGCATGCACCATACGGACAGCGGTCGGGAACAATGCTGCGAAAGGGAGAAGAGCATGGTCTCCGTTATCCGGAGATAGCAGGAGTCTGTCGATACGAGAATATTCATCTCAAATACTTCAACACCGGGAAACGATGCTCCAGGGCGAGGCTAGCAGATGCGAGGGTCAGGCACAAGACCGTGACAATCGAAAAACGGACCGGAGACAAGGTCAGGAAAGATTGCGTCCCTTCGAACAGCCGGTCATAATAATAGATGACCAGGAATTGCGACATATAAACAAAGGTGCTGATATGTCTCAGGTTCCTCAAATCCTTTCCTTGCGATTCCCGGCTGAAACAAGGAAAAACCAGAATAAGTGATAAAAGTAGGAACAGAGGGCGAAGCGGCATCCATACAACCGCCGCCGTGAATAACAGCAACCATCCTATTGCCAAATAACCGGAGTGCTGTTCAAGCTGATGTAACATCTGTGGTTTACGCGCAAACCAGACGCCCATGCAGCAAAACCCGAGATGGTAATAGAATGAGTAATAGGGAGAATATGGATAACTGAAAAAATGAAAAACATAATTAAATGCAAAGACGAAAAAGACGAGAACGGAGAATATGGTCAACAAGACGAAAAGTTTTTTCCGTCGACAGAGGAATAAAAGCGTCAGATTGATTCCGAGAACTTTAATAAACCAATACCCCCGGGCTGTACAGCCCAGAAACAAAGCATAAACCGTCTCTTTCGGCGTTGCCACTTTCCACCAAAGATTCAACGTGGCAGGCAAGGAAAGAATATACCATGTACAAAAAAGAATCGCCAACCGAAGCAGATAGTGCTTGAGCAAATCCGGTTTCCGGTCATCATCCAGACTGTCCAATCGTCGGGTAAACAAATAGGAGGAGATGGCAAAATACAGGGGGACTGCCATTGAAAACAGGACATCCAGAACACCTTTTACCGCCGGGCACTCTTCCGATAAACGGCAATGGGTGGCGACGATGAAGAAAGCGAGAATGAACTTGAGCAGATCCAGCCCCCGCCAGTATGTCTGATTTACGCTGGCTGTCATCATTTTGCCGGAATGAATTTGCGGACGGCCCGTTTGGCCTTCCTGAAAGAAACCGCCAGACGTTCGGCAAAACGGAAAGTCGAACGGTCTTCCGAGTATACGCTGAAAAGATTCGAAGCCAAAAAGCTCAAAGCCGCATCCGTCTTCTGTGAGAAGAAAGCCGTCAAGGCAGCAGGGCCGCTGCAGAGGATCCTTTCTGTGACAAGGTCAACACCGTCGGTTTTCACTTTTTTCAACAAGGCTTCTTCGTGAACAGAAAAAATGGAAGACCCGTCAGCAGCAAAATAGTGCAGGACGAACGCTTCCTCGAGGAAACGCAGGCTGTCCTTGAACTTAATCTGGCAATTCCACGCTCCGGAAAGTGCTTGGATGGGGAATCCAAGCCGCTTGTTGGCCTCACAAAGGGACGGCTGGTCATAAGGACAGCCTCTTTGAACGGACTCTCGCCACAACTGGTGCCACGTTTCATAAAACCTGAACGCAAGAGGGGTATCTTTGACGAAGATAACGCCACTGTTGAAATATGGCGCACCCTGAAGGTCGGGGAAACCGGCTTTCCTGCATTTTTCAAGCGTTTCCGGATCGGAGAGCGGAAGCGGGGCGTTCAAGTCAGCAACCATACCGATTGGTGCGCTGAGATGATCCCGCACGGAAAAAGGACGGCACACGAGCGTGTCACAATCCATAAAAATGAAATCGCCGGAGACAAGGCGCCTCAAGGACGTTTTCAGATAGCGTGAACGCAAGCGGGCGGAATTGAACTCGGACGGGACGTCAAACGTAAGGATCTCTGCGTAACGGGCAAGGGAATCCATCCTGTTACCCGCAAGTATATCACGCGTATTGCCATCCGTCACCACATAGGCTGGGATGTCCGGATTGTACTTCCGGAGGGTATGCAAGGACATCAGGCATTGCTCCGGGTAGTAACCCGAATCATTACAGGACAGAACGTAAACAACGTGAAGCATGGCAAGCTATTCGGATTCCAACCCCAGAAAACCTTCCGTTCCCAGGACGAGAGGTGTCGCGAATTCATCATAAAACCCTTCGATATGGATCAGGGCGCAACCTCTTGCAATGAAAAAGTCTTGAATGATGGGCTGATGCAAATACAGATCCACCAGTAAATCCCCGTCTGCAATATATTTGGGAAGCCGGACATGTTTCCGGATTTCAAAGGGGCCGGGATCTACGGAAATCAGACGCCCCGTATATCTTCCTTCAATTAGCGAAGCCATCGGCGTTCCGTCCAATTTCTTGAGGATAAGCTTCACTTCGCATTTCATCGCTTCCCTGGCTTCCCCGCGGATGACGATATCCAGGAACTCCTGCCGGGGTTCCAGGGTGGTCCTGTTGGCAGAGGTCCCGTTTATCAGGATTTCGCTGATATCCAGGAAGTCTTTCTTATAGATAATGCTGTCCATGATGGTGCCATCCTCCTTGGAGACGGCCCCATCGATATAATAATCAACCGCCTCATTGACCTCCCCGTCAAACACCATCCCCCCATTCTCCAACACAATGCCCCGCTGGCACAGGGACCTCACCGCCGCCATGTTATGGCTCACGAACAGCACCGTACGGCCCTCGCCGCGCGAGACATCCTGCATTTTCCCGATGGCTTTCTTCTGGAACTCGGCATCGCCCACCGCCAGGACCTCATCGACCACCAGGATCTCGGGCTCCAGGAAGGCTGCAACGGCAAATCCGAGCCGCACGGTCATACCGGAGGAATACCGCTTGACCGGAGTGTCGAGGTACCGCTCGATCCCCGCGAAATCCACGATGGCGTCCAGTTTGGACGCGATTTCGGCCCGGGTCATGCCCATGATGGCGCCGTTCATGTAGATGTTTTCGCGGCCGGTCATTTCCTGGTGGAAACCGGTTCCGACCTCCAGCAGGGAGGCGATGCGGCCGCGGGCGCGGATTTCACCCGCCGTAGGGGCCGTGACGCGGGACAGGAGCTTGAGGAGGGTGGACTTCCCCGCCCCGTTCTTGCCGATGATCCCGACGACCTCACCCTCGGCCACATGGAACGAAATGTCCTTCAAGGCCCATACGAAATCGGAAGAACCCTTCCGGGCGCGGTCATTGGCCTCGCCGATCCGGAGATAGGGGTCCTCGTGCCCGAGGATCCGGGTCTGCCACCAGCGGTTCAGGTCGTGGGACAGGGTGCCGGTCCCCACCTGCCCCAGCCGGTACAGTTTCCCGACCCGGTCGAACTCGATGGCATTCATACGGTATCCATGAAATTGCGTTCCACGCGGTTGAAGACGATGACCGCGAGGAACAGGGTGACAAGCATGAACAGGGTGCTGTAGAGCAATCCGCCCCAGGACAGGGAGCCGCAGCCGAGGCATCCGTACTTGAAGGCCTCGAAAATGGGAGAGAGCGGATTCAGCCACAGGATCTTCCCGATCCGGCCGGTGGCCGCGCTCATCGGATAGATGATGGGCGTCGCGTACATGAAGAGTTGGATCCCGAAGGACACGAGGAACTTCAGGTCGCGGTATTTGGAGGTGACGGACGACACGATGAGCCCCCAGGAAAGGGCGTGCCCCGCCAACAGCAGGAGGCAGAAGGGAAACAGCAGGAGGGCGGCATTGACCTGAAGCGGCGTCCCGGCGATCAGGTATCCGATGTACACCAGGATGAACAATCCCAGCTGGATTCCCATCTTGATCAGGTTGGAGGTCAATCCCGCCAGCGGAACGACCAGCCGCGGGAAATAGACTTTCCCAAACACGGAGGCGTTGTTGGTGAACACGTTGGACGAACTGTTGAACGAGTCGCTGAAGTAGTTCCAGAGCATGATGCCGGACAGGTAGAACAGCGGCTGCGGTGCGCCGTCGGTCGAGATGCCGGCCAGGCCACCGAAGACGAACATGTACATCACCGTGGTCAGGACCGGCTGGATGACAAACCACAGCGGGCCCAGGATGGTCTGCTTGTAGAACGTGACGATGTCCCGCCGGATATACATGTACCAGAGGTCCCGGTATCGCCAGAGGGACTTGAGGTCCAGGTCCAGGAGTCGTTTCCTGGGCCGGATGACCAGGGTCCAGCCGCTGTTATTTGCCGCTTTCGGCATTGCCGTAGTAGTGGTAACCGTACTTGTGATAACCGTACCTGTGATAGCCGTAGCGTCCTCCCCGGGCATCCGTTCCGTTCAGCAGGAGGACCAGGTTGTTGTACTTCTTCTCGGTGTACCAGAGGTCGATTTCGGGCAGCAGTCCCTTCTCCATCAGCCCGGCGCGGACCACGAAGATCGTGAGGTCAGCAAACCGGTTGATAATGGCCGGGTCGGCCACCATCTCCACCGGCGGGCAGTCCAGAAGCACGTAGTCGTACTCGTCCCGGACCGCCTCGATGAGCTGCGCAAAGCGGGGCGTGTACAGCAGTTCGGAGGGGTTGGGCGGCAGGGCGCCGCACGGCAGGACGTCCACCGGCCCGAGCGGGACGATGAGGTCGTGATAATCTTCATACTTGCCGTTCAGGTAGCCGGAAAGGCCCTTGTGCGGCTTTCCGGCATAAGCGGAAAGGCTGCCGCGGCGCAGGTCCAGGTCCACGGCGAGGACCTTCTTTCCCTTGAGGGCCACGACGGTGGACAGGTTGGCGGAGATGAAGGTCTTTCCGCTGCCGGGATCCATGGACGTGAGCATAATGACTTTATGGACGGCCTCGAAGCCCAGCAGGAACTCCAGGTTCGAGCGTACCACGCGGAAGGCCTCGTTCAGGACGTCACGGTTCTTGTCCTGGACCTGGACGACCGGCGCTTTGTCGTCCTTCTTCTTTCTCTTTTTCCCGTTCTGGGGAATCTCCCCGGCGAAGGGAGCCTTGACTGAACGGAGGTCGTTCCTTTCCTGGACGGTGGTCGTCAGGACCTCCCGGCCGAACAGGACGGCAACCGGCAGGAACAGGCCCAGCAGGAAGGCGATCAGGTAGATGTTCCGTGCCACCGGCTCGACGGGATCCCATCCGCCGTGGGCGGGCTCGATCACCTGGGTATTATAGGCCGTAAAGGCCTGGGACAGTTCATTTTCCTCGCGTTTCTGGAGGAGGAACAGGTACAGGGACTCCTTCACCTTCTGCTGCCGTTCCACGGACAGCAGGTAATTGGCCTGGACCGGATTCTGGGCGACGCGGCCGACGGCCTGGCGGCGGGTGGACTGCAGGGAGGAGAGCTGTGCCTGCAGGAGGGACAGCTCGTTGGCCAGGGCGTTGGTGATGGAGGTGCGCTGGGCGGCGAGCTGGCCGTTCATTTCCACGACCACCGGGTTCTGGGCCGATGTATAGGCCAGGTGGCCGTTCCGCTGGAGGATCAGGTTGTTGTATTCCGCAATCTTCTGGAGGATGGCGCCGTTGTCAATGTTGGAGTACAGGGGGATCTGCTGCTCGTCGCTCTGCAGCCCGGTCAGGAACTCATACACCGAGCGGGTCTGGCGGATGCGGGCCTCCAGTTCCGTGGTCTGCCGGGCGGCCTCGCTTGCTTCGGCAACGGCCATCGCGCCGGCCTGTTCCACGTTGGGGATCAGGTTCTCGGACTTGTAGGAGGAGATGTCGAGGTCCACGTTGCCCAATTCCTCCTCGATGACGGCAAGGCGCTCCCGGATGAACTCGTTCGTGCTCACGATCTGCTTGTTCCGGTTCTGCATCCACTGCTCGTTGTAGACGGTGACGAGGGTGTTCAGGATGTCATCGGCCCGGGACAGGGAGACGTCGCGGTAACGGATGTCAATGATGGAGGAGTTCTTCTCCCGCAGGCTGGCGGAAATGCGGTTGCGGACCTGTTCCGTCGACGCATGCAGGCCGGTACGCGTGACCAGGTATTCCCCGGAGACGCCTTCCCGGTAGTAGGGGGTGGCCAGGGCGATGATTGCGCCGAGGGGCGTATCGACCGTATCGCCCAAGTGCAGGGAAACAGGCCCTTCCGGGATGTCGGCACCCGCACGGCTCCAGTTGTCCAGCATCAGGGTTCCATCGGCACCGAGGGAAGCGCGCAGGGAAGCGCGTTCGTTATTGGCCAGGCCGGTGAAGCGGAACTGGACCGGGAGATCGCGCCCGTAGAGGGTCTTGTCGTAGAACGGGCCGTCCAGGTAACAATCCACATCCAGGCCCAGGCGCTGGACCACCTGTTCGGCGACCACGCCGGAGCGCAGGAGCAGGATCTCATTCGTGAGGTTGGTGGATGTCTGGGCGACACCCAGGTCGCGCAGGGTCTTTTCCGTCGCATCCCCATCGGTCTGCTTGATCATGATGGAGGCGGTCCGCTGGTACACGGGGACGGTCTTTTTCACGATCAGCCAGGCGGTGGCCATCGCGACGGTGAGCGAAATGACGAACCAGATCCAGTTATGAAGACAGGTCCCGAGGATCTTCTTGATCAAGGGGGCCGAGGAAGGGCGGGCGGCGGCCGCCGGAGCCGGAGAAGTCATTCTTTCCATATCACTTGTTTCTGGTAAAGAGGACGACGAGGGTGACGATGTAGGAAGGTATCGACATCCAGAAGCCCAGCGAGCGGAGGGTGCTGGCGTTCTGGTCGGACTGGTCGGCCTTCTTGGGGTTCGGTTCCACGTACACGATATCGTTCTGCCGCAGGTAATACACGGGAGACTCGTACAGGCTCCGGGCGCTGGTCAGGTCCACGTAATAGGACGTCTGGATACCCTTTTCGGTCCGGAGGACCAGGACGTTTTCCCGCCGTCCGAAGATGGTGAGGTCGCCGGCCAGGGCGAGCGCTTCGAGGAGGGTCACCTGGTCGGTCGGAATCTGGATGCGGCCGGGATGCCCGACCTCACCGAGAACGGTGAAAGCCAGGTCGGCGTACTCCACGATGACGGTGGGATCCAGCAGCAGCTTGGAGGACAGGAGTTCATATTTGATCTGGTCCGCCACCTGCTGGCGCGTCAGTCCCTGCACGCGGATCGGGCCCAGGGTCGGAATCTCCACGGTACCGTCCGTGCGGACCGTGTAAGGGTGCCGCTCGCTGCCGTCCGAGGAAGAACTCCCGCCCGTCCGGTCGTTCAAGTTGAACAGGTCGGTCAGTTCCCGGTCCCGGCTGAAGACGGTGATCCGGAGACGGTCTCCGGGCTGGAGGGTCAGGTAACGGGTTTTCTGAACCTGGATGGACTCTCCCGGACGGAGATCCTGCAGATAACTGACGTTTTTCACAGGGCTGCAGGCCACCGTCAGGAGGGCCGTCAGGAGCACCGGCAGCAGTTTTTTGGTTGGAATCATGATGCAGTTTTTAAAGAAAAAGCTACGCTCACAGTCTCATTATCGAAACCGTTGAAACACAGCAAGTTATGAGGGTTCTAGCTAGACTGCCTCCAGCCAGGCTCTCGGAACTTGGGCCTTTGCCCAGAGCACGTCCATCAGGCCTACGACCACATAGACGCGCCCGAGTAAATCTGTAATATAACCTTCTACTCCCCGTAGGGCGCCGCGGGTGATCCGTACGCGTTCCCCCAAGGTCAGGGGCTGGTCCACCAGCCCGCCACGGTCCTTCGACAGGTCGAAGACCCGCTGGAAGTCGGACATGGCCTTCTCAGGCACGACCATCATCCGGTGGGTCGCACAATCCCTGACGTACTGCATGGGGAGAGCCTCGACGGTGATGAAGGAGCAGGCCGTCGCCTTGTCCGTTTTCAGGAACACCAGGTTCGGGGCTGCGGGTTTTTCGGTATACCGACGTTTTCCGGACGGGTCCTTGCACTCAGAACGCAGTGTCGGGACAAACGTCTCGACACCGCGTTCCATCAGCCAGTCGCGTATTTTAATCTCCTGCCGGAAGTACCGCGTCCGTGCTACGAACCACTGTTCCGCAGGAGAAAGAACCCTCGTCGGATCCATACCTTCTTCTTAAAAATACCAAAACTAATTAATACAAAGTTAAGTATTTCCGCGGAAATATACAATAACAATTATCCGTTAAAAAAGGATAAAAAACCGTCATCGGGTCCTCCGGCAAACCCCGTAATCACCGTTCCGTCAGGGCTAACCACGAAATCATCCCCCTCCCGCCTTGGCCGACCCGATCACTCCCCGCTCCCGGCAATCACTTGCTTCGCGGCGGCGCAGAGGGCTTCGTAGAAATCTTCGCCAAAAGCGCGGATGAGGGGCTCCTTGAGGAATTCGTAGGCGCGGATGCCGTCGCGGCGTCCTTTTTCGAAAGCGCATTTACAGATGTCCCAGCGGTGGAGGTTGAGGCCGACGCAGCCGTCGGCAAGTTCGATGACGCGGATGGGATAGAGTTGGCAGGAAATGGGCTTCCGGAAGGAGCACTTGCCCGCGAAGAACTGCCGTTCCATGGAGCAGAGGCAGTTTCCGTTCTCGAACAGGCAGAAGGCGCACTCTTCGCTGCCGGGGACGAGCGGGGTCACGAGGTCCCCGTCCCGGTCGATTTCAAAAAAGCCCTTCTCTTCCACCGCCAGCCGGCCTTCGGGCCGCATCAGGGGAGAGAACACGTCATAATTGGCCTCGATGGGATCCAGTTCCTCCTCCTTCAAGGGGGCGCCGCTGTCTCCGACGATGCAGCATTGGCCCTTGCACACAGGATAATCGCAGGCGAAATATTCCAGAATGACATCCTCGGAAACCAGAATGTCTCCGATCTGCACGATGGTGCCGAACTGTTTCCGCTTGTGTCCCATCACTCGACGACGATAGATACGGTCGACCCGGCCGCAAGGGAGGAGAGCAGGTCGGTCAAGCGGGCGGCATTGACGCCGTTCACGCTTTCCTTATAATGGGATACCAGGTCCTTGCCGATGCCGTAGCGGGCGACGACCGCCTCGGCCATCGTCTCGGGCTGGGACAGTTCCCGGTCCGTTTCGGCCTGGACCATGGCCTTGAGGGCGGCGAGGTCCTTTGCCGACACCTTCGATTCCGCCGCGTGGCGGATCCCCTCCCGGACAGCCGGAAGCGCTTCCTGGGCCCCCTCCCCTTCGCAGGCGACATACATCCAGAGCCGCTCCTGCGGATAGGAGTGGAACCCGGCCGTCACTTCCGTGGAGAGTCCCTTTCCGTCCAGGGCCTGGACAATGTGCCGGCGGAGCAGTTCGGCCCCGATTCCGGCGAGGATGACATTGACCCCGGACAGCGGGTATTCCGTATCCAGACGCACGTACACGCCCTTCGGGCCGTCCTCCGACCGGTGCGTGGACGAACCGGCCTTGGGCTGATACCGCAGCGTCTTGCGGGCCGAACCGGACTTCTGGGTCCGGAAACCGCCGATATATTTCAGGAGGACGCGGCGTACGGTCGCCTCATCCAGGTCACCCACCAGCACGAGCATCCCCTCATTGACCCGCGAGAAACGGTTCTCATAGAACTGGGCGGCCTTGGCCTGGGTGGCCGGATTCAAGGCGTCGGGATACTTCTTGGGGGTATAGCTGAAGCCCGGGTACATCAGCGAGTAGAGGCGGTCCTCCATGGACTCGCGCGCCCAGGCTGCATTCCGCAGGTAGATGTCGAACTCGCCCCGGTTCACCGTGCGCCCGTTTCCGAGGGCCAGGAGGGCTTTGAGGAGGGTCGGGAGCTTGGAGGAAGGGGCGAAGCCGTGGATGGAAGTAAAGGTGAGGGCCACCTGTGTGTCCATGCGGATGCCATTGACGGCCAGGTGATCCCGGAAATCGGGGGCGGAAAGCCCGCCCGCGTCGTACAGGGACAGCATGTCGCCGAAATAGCCGCCCTCCCCTTCCGTGAGGCCGCTCACTTCAGACAGGCCGCCGCCCAGCAGCAGCGCATAATGGAAGGTCCCGGAACCGGGAACCTGCTTATATACGACACGGACGCCGTTGGAGAAGGTCCAGAGGGCGCCGCCGGAGACAGGCTCTACCTTGGTATCCTTGATCTTCACCCGCGGGCAGTCCGCTTCCAGGCCGGTCGTGTCCCGCTGCCAGGAGTAATCCTTCGCCTCCTTGAAGGTCGATCCGTACAGGTAGGCCAGGTTGTACTGGAACAGGGCCGTATCCTCGTCCATGGTGTCCAGCCGGGCGCGGTATTCCAGCGTCAGATTCGAAAGCTGGCTCAACAGGGAGGTCGTAAACTGGTTGAACAGGCGCGTTTCCGTGCTGTCGGCCAGGTTCTTGCGTGCAAAGAGGCGGGTTTCCTCGCTATAGGGGGCAAGATTGGCCCCATACAGGAAATGGGACACGCAGCGGTCCACGTACTCGCGGTTGGTCAGGAGCCGGTTCCCCCGGTTCACCATCTCGGCCATCAGCACCTTTTTCGCGTCCATGAACTCCGTTTCCGGAACACCGAAGCCGTCCAGGCCCGCCAGGGTTCCCGAAACGATCTTCATCGCCGCCTCCAGGTGCTCCCGGTCGGTCAGGACCTCCACGGCATATTCTTCATCGTCGCCGGTATCGGCACTGCCCACATAACGGAAATCCAGCCGGCCATATGGAATGCCGGCGTCGCGGAGGTTCCGCTCGATGCGGCGGGTCGCGATGGTCTGGAACTCGCGGCTGAAGATCCCCGTCACCAGGGCCTGGGCCGTATTCATCTGCTCCTGCGGGGTGCGCGGGGAGGAATAGGCCACCCGGACGATGCCCCGGTTCCCCATTGGCCTGTCCTGCAGGACGATGCAGGGCATGACGGACGGTTCCCACACATAGTCCGGCCCGCGGCTGCCTTCCACGAAGTGCTGCGGGACCATCATCGAGAAGATGTCCATCTTCTTTTTGAATTCGGTCGGGTCGATGTCGCCTGCTACGATGACGGCCTCGCCGGCCCGGGAGGCGGCCACCTGGGCGAAGGTCACCAGCAGGGTGGAATCCAGCACATTGGCATCATAGACCGGGACGCGGTCCAGATGCAGGACCGTGGAACCGTCGTTATCCTCGAAAAAGCCGCCCGGACGCGGACCGATGCCGCTGCGGGACAGGAATGCCGTCTCCAGTCCCTCACGGGAGGCCCGGGTGGGCGCTTCGCCCCGGCGGACGACGGCGAAATCGGCATAGCCCTTGACGTCGTCGTTCTTTACCATATAATAGGTAACCCCGCAGCGGAGCGTCCCTTTCTGGATCTTCGCATCCACCGGAAGGGAGGGCAGGGTCTGCGCTGGCACAGTTCTTGAAAAAGTGACGAAGGCCAGACACAAGAGGATATGGAAAAGTCGGGTCGACATTGATTTAACGAAATCGATGTGCAAAATTAACATAAAAATTGCTATTTTTGCAAAATGTGTGCAAACGGCAATGAGAATTAAGTAAGTATCACAAATAAACCCAAACGAAAGATGAAAAGATTATTTGTCGCCGTTGCGGCGCTCGCGCTCGCCGCAGGAATCGCTTCCGCCCAGGATTTCAACGCTGCCGTTGAGACCTTCAACATGGGTGCCCAGACCCTCGAATCCAACAAGGCCGAGGCCCTGACCCAGTTCAAGAGCGCCCTGAGCCAGTTCGAGGCCTGCTCTGAAGAGGAAGCCGTCGACATGGTCGCCCAGTGCAAGAAGATCATCCCCCAGACCATGGTCTCCATCGCCAAGGAGCAGATCAACGAGGCCCAGTATGACGAGGCCGTCGCCACCCTCAAGGATGCCGCCGCCGTCGCCAAGGGCTATGAGAACGCTGAACTCGCTGCCGAGGCCGAGGAACTGATCCCGACCGCTTTCTCCCGCAAGGGTGCCGCCCTGCTGAAGGCCAAGGACTTCGCCGGTGCCGCCGCCGCTTTCAAGGAGGTTGTCGCCATCACCCCGGAGGACGGCCAGAACCAGCTCCTCTACGGTCAGGCCCTGATGCAGTCCGGTGACAACGCCGGTGCCATCGCCGCCCTCGAGGCCGCTGCCGCCAACGGCAAGGCTGAGCAGGCCACCAAGCTCCTCTCCAATGTCTACCTGAAGGAAGGCATGGCCCTCGTGAAGGCCGGCAAGAGCGCCGAAGCCATCGAGGCCCTGGAGAAGTCCAACAGCTATGTGGAGAGCGCCAACGCCTACAAGCTCATCGCCAGCGCCTACACCAAGCTCGGCAAGAGCAAGGACGCCATCAACGCCTATAAGAAGTACCTGGAGGTCGATCCCAACGCGAAGGACGCCGCCGACGTGACCTTCACCATCGCCGCCACCGCCCAGAAGGCCGGTGACAAGGCTACCGCCATCGAGTACTACAAGAAGCTTACTTCCAACGCCAAGTACGCCGCCCAGGCTACCCAGCAGCTCGGAACCCTGCAGAAATAAGCTTCCTTTTACGTAAAAACAGCGCATTTTTCCAGAAATCGCGCTCCTGAAAAAGGCCTCCCAGTGCATTGGGAGGCCTTTTTTGAACTTTATCCGTTTCCTTTTTGCGAACACGGATCGGTTTGCGGTACTTTGCAGGCAAGGAACCGGACCTAATGCCGGTGTTTGAGAGATGAAACAGTTGCTGCTTTTCGGGTGCCTCGCCGGCACCCTCCTGACGGTCGCCTGCGGGCGGCTGATCCCTGATTTTGAAACGGCCTTCCACGAGGAGGAAACGGTTGTCACGCAGGACGGGGTGGTCTTCACCCTGGACGAAGTGGCGCGCCTGCTGGCCACGGTCCCCGTCGGGGAGGCCCAGGTGGCGGAAGTCCTGGATGCCGTATCGGCCTCCACGGAAAACGGATACGACGAGGAATACACCATGCGGAACCTGTTTGAGACGCCCGGTTCCGGGATCGGGTCATCGGCACCATCGACCCGGGTGGAAGCCTATCCCAGGCCGCTGCGGGACCTGCTGTCAGCGGAAATCCGGCGGCAGTACGGAACCCGGGCGATGGATCCGGAAGCCTTCCTGTCCGCCCTGTCCGCCTCGGATGTCCAGATTTACTGGCCGTTTTCGGAAACCTTCGACGCGAACCAGTCCCCCGTCATCACCTTCAACCCGGGCGGGAGCGAAACCCGGAATACCGGCTACCTCCGCCGGGAGGACGGGACGTTGGAAGAGGTGATTGTCGATGAGAAAATGGCGCAGCAGCGGCCCGTCTGGGTGGTGAACCGCAACATTGACGCAGAATACCAATCCCTGGAGATGCGCCGCCGGGAAGACCCGGACTGGGGCCAGGGAGGCGGAAGCATCCTCGTACGGAGCCAGGCCGATGCGCCCACCAGAGCCGAGGAAAAGGGCTTCAAGACGCTGATCCTGCGGAGTGTCCAGGTGAACCGCCAACTGGATTCCTGGTTCTGTGGCGGGGCGGAACTGTTTGTGAAGGTGGGCGCCGTGGAAGACTTCACCGCCACGACCGAGGCCGAGCTCAGGCTCTACTCCCCTTCCATCACGGATTTCCTCATCGTCGTCCCCCGGAAAAAGATGGGCACTACACTGGATTTCAATGCCGTACTCGTGTCTGAATGGACAGGGATGCTGGATAATTGTGCTTTTATGATGGTCGAGGACGATGGCGGAACCCTCACGACCTGGAAGTCTTCCGCGATGGTCAAGTACAACTCCAAGAGTTACGGGTTCGAGATCGAACTGCCGCTCCACACGCGGGATGACATCATCTGGCGGGGTGCCCTGACCCGCTCATACATCGAGAAGTACAGCGGTTCCGTGGGGCATTTCGGGGACGTGGACCTGGTGTTGGAGTTGATTTAGTAATAACATTCTTTGGAAGTGTGTAATTACTTTTCTACCTTTGTCATAGCAATTCCCTTTTCTATGACAACCAAACTGATCAAAATCGGCAACAGCCGGGGCATCCTGATTCCGTCCTCCATCCTGAAAAAACTCTCCCTGAAGGAAAAAGATGAACTGATGATCCAGATTCAGGATGGACGGATCGTGCTTTCCGTCGTCACGTCCGAATTCACCGGACCCTTCACCGGGCCCTTCGCAGAACTGGCCCAGTACGCGCCCGATGAGGAAGACACGCGTGATGCTTTGGAAATTGCCCGCGAGTTGCATGACAGTCGGGTCAATACCCGGGAAATACCTTCGCTGTAGCCATGTATCTACTTGACACGGATACGGTGATCGCCATGCTGCGCGGACAGTATGGTGTCCAGCAGAAAGTCCTGTCCGTAGGCTTCGATTCCTGCGGAATCTCAGAGATTACGCTGGCCGAGCTCTACACCGGGGCCTATAAATCCGGCATCGAAAAGGATATGGGGCAAGCCGAATTTGCAGCGACCCATTTCCCCATCTACCCCATTGGAGATATCCTGAAAGATTATGCGCGCATCAGGGTGGAACAAGAGCGCTCCGGCAGTCGGCTTGACAGTATGGACCTGCTGATTGCCGCAACGGCTCTGGGGAAGGACTTTACCCTGGTCACAGGCAACTTCCGCCACTTCTCCCGCATCCCTGGCCTTCGCCTGGAGAACTGGATTGTCCGCTGATTCTGTGCGCAGCAGGATAGAAATGATATTTTTTGCAAAACATGAGAGTGATTGCAAAGAAAACCCTGGTCGCTTTCTATACAAAACCACACACGCTGAATGGGAAAACTTTTCGCAGGTGAAAAAGACCTTCCATTCGGCTGACAATGTGGGAAACACCCGGATTGTGTTCAATATCAAGGGAAATCAATACAAGCTTGTCGTCCTTGTCCTGTTCAGGAACCAGATGGCCCATATCCGGTTCGTGGGGACACACGATGTTTATGACATCATCAATGATATCGAGAACATCTGAACGAAATGACGCGGATTGAAAACGAAATGGGTCTTTCACAGACGGGCCTTGCCGCCTTGCCGGGAATGAACCCGTCCAAGATCAGCGAAATCCTGTCCGGGAAAAGCGAACCGACCCTGAAACAGGCCCGCAAAATGGCTGATGAGCTTCATATCAGCCCTTCCATCATTCTGGGAACCCAATAATCTTTGGTTCATTTCATACCGTCGCGCACGGTCATCTCGCAGGCCCGGCAGTCGAAGTCCAGGCGGAGGCGGCGGCCGTTGTTGAGCAGGAAGAGGGGGTCGGGGCGGGTGCCGGGACGCTGTTTCGGACAAAGGCCGAGTTCGTGCCGGAGGCAGTACTTCGTACGCATGTATTCGATGCCCTCCCGGTGCGTGAGTTCGTAGGCGTCCTCCAAATCCTCAGTGCCACGCTCCCGGAAGACGGTCTGCGCGACGGAATTCGCGACATTATCCTTATAGGTAAGGGCCGATGGGGCCGGATCGGGCCGGACGCAGCCCGGTTTAAGCGGTAACATCGGCACGGGAAGGGCATCCAGGGCCGATGCAAGGTCACGCCGGAGGCCGTTCAGGAAGGAGACAGGCAGGAAGGGTATCGGGCCCTCTGCCTCAACGGAGGCTACCGTAAAGGAATAGATGCCGGAGCGCTTGGCAAGTTGCGTGCGGATCGTGTCTAGCATCCGCTGTCCATCACGAGCCTCATCAAACGGCGCCGGAACGGTGACGGACGCGGTCCGACCGTCTTCAGAGACAGCTTCGGCAGCCAAAGACATGCCTTGACCAGACGAATCTTGACGGATGGAAACCCGGACCGCGACGGCCAGTTCCCGGACCGGACGGTCGGCCTCCAGCTTGCGTTCGAAGGCTGCGTCAATGTTGCGGTACAGGCGGAGACCCGGCTTCAGGCCTTCGACGCTCTTGCAGCGGATGGTGAAACCGTCGCAGACGTCGCCACGGAAACCGACGATAGCACCGTCCGGACCGACGAAAGCGAAGCCATCACCGTTATGGAGTGCCAGCCCGGGATGCTCCGGACGGACCGTCAGGCCGCCGGGAATCATCCGGTCCACCGTACCGATATACTCTCCCATCGACTTGGGAGCCTCCATCGACGACCAAGCACCACGGACCCCGTCCAGGAAGAGTTCCGTGTAATCGCGGTTAAAGGTTTTACGCAGGTCGGGGGTGAAACCGCCGCGGACCGTGCCGAAAGAGGCGCGGCGATAGCGGTCTGGATGGCTGCGGACCAGGGTGTCCAGGGCCTCGGAATAGGCTCGGACGACGTTTCTCACATAGGAAGCGCTTTTCAGCCGCCCTTCGATCTTAAAGGAATCGGCGCCTGCCTCCGCCAGGTCCTCCAGCCGCCGGATCAGGTTCAAGTCCTTCAGGGACAGCAGGGCTTTGTTGCGGGCCATGACATGGCCTTCCCCGTCTTCCAAGTCATATAACGACCGGCAGGCCTGGATGCAGGCACCGCGGTTGGCGCTGCGGCCGGCCAGATGCTCCGACAGGTAGCACTGGCCGCTGTAGCAGACGCATAAAGCGCCATGGACAAAGACTTCCAGTTCCGCATCGACGGCCTCCCGGATGGCCCGGATTTGCGCCAGGGACAGTTCGCGTTCCAGCACCAGTCGCCCATAGCCCAGGCTCTCGGTGAAGCGGGCCTTTTCCGGCGTCCGGATGGCGCACTGGGTGGAAGCATGCAGGATCATCCCTTCCGGCGCCAGCCGGGTCACGGCCGGGTCCTGGACGATGAGGGCATCCACGCCGGCCTCCTGTAGTTCCTGCAGCAGCCGGCGGGCTTCCGGGATCTCCTCCTCATAAACCAGGGTATTGAAGGTCACGTAGATGCGGGCACCGAACCGGTGCGCGTACTCGCACAAACGCCGGATATCCTCCACGGGATTGCCGGCTGCCTGCCGGGCGCCGAAGGCCGGGCCGGCGATATAGACGGCATCGGCACCGCAGTCGATGGCCGCCATACCGATGTCCGCCGTGCGGGCGGGGGCGAGGAGTTCGAGATTCCTTCGCTCCGCTCGGAATGACAAGGAGGCCCGCTCGTTACAATGTAAGGAGGTATTCTCGTTACAATGTAAGGAGGTGTTCTTGTTACACTGAAGGAGCGCCTGCTCGTTATTGAGTAGGGATGCCGCCATGTTACTTAATAGTGACCTTATTATTTGGTATAGAAGATGAACCGGTTCTTGTCGTAGAAGTCTTTCACGATGTCGGTCTGGGCGTAGCCGCTTTCCTTGAAGACGGCCTCGGTTTCCTTGCCCAGGGTCTCGTTGATCTCGGTCAGGCCCTTGCCTTCGGCGGCGAGGAAGCGCTCGGACCAGCGGGCGATGGCGCGGTAGAACTTGAGCGGATCCTCATCCGGAACGAACAGGGCCGCCGCCGGTTCATAATCCAGGACGTTCTTCCGGATCTGGGCCCTTTCGGACTCCATCACATACGGCGGATTGGACAGGATGAGGTCGAATTCCCCGAAGTTGAACTCCTGCTCCGTGTCCAGGACATCGGCATTGACAAAAGTCGGGGCCTGGGCGCCGGAAGCCTTCATCTCGGCGGAGAAATTCTGGCTCCGGGCCACGTCCAGGGCACCTTCTGAATTGTCCACGCCCACGACGCGGGCGCCGGGGACCGCCAGGGCGACCGTCCAGGCGATGTTGCCGGAACCGGTGCAGAGGTCCAGGATGCGCACAGGGTCGGCCGTACGGCCATACGGGATGCGGCGCTGCTTGATCCGGGCGGCCAGCTTGATGGCCTCACGTACCAGCAGTTCCGTTTCCGGGCGCGGCACCAGGACGTTCTTGTCCACCTTGAAGATATGACCGCAGAATTCGGTCTTGCCCACGACGTACTGGATGGGCTCGCCGGCCTGGAGCCGGACCATCGCCTCCGCCAGGGGCTGTACCTTCTTCTTGTCGATCTGGTACTGCGGTTCGATGATATGGGTATAGTTCTTCGTTCCCAGGATCTCTCCGCACAGTTGCAGCACGACGGCCTTGGCCTCGGCCGTGGGATAGAGGCTTTCCAGGGAAGCGACACCGTCTTTCAGAAATTCAGACAGGAGCATGAATCAGGCGTTTTCAATAATCCGGGTCAGGAAATCGGTGATCGTCAGTCCGGCGGCGCGGACCATCTTGGGCACCAGCGAGGCGTTGGTCATGCCCGGGATGATATTGACCTCCAGGAAATAAATGCCGTCCGCGGCGGACAGGTAGTCCATCCGCACCAGGCCCTTGCAACCCAGGTGGCGGTACAGGCGGCAGGAGATGTCCTGCACCTGCCGGGTCAGTTCGTCGGGAATCTCGGCGGGGCAAACCTCCCGGCTGAGGCCGTTGTACTTGGCGTCATAATCGAACCAGCCGGTCTGCGAAATGATTTCGATGACAGGCAGGGCCTTCGCGCCCGTCCCGTCATTATACACGGCACAGGTGAGCTCGTGCTCAGACACGATGCCTTTCTCCACGAGCACCGTCTCCCCTTCCTTGAAGGCGTATTTGATGGCCGAAGGAAGGTCCTCCGCCCGGGTAACCTTGGTGATACCGAAACTGGAACCGCCGTTGGTGGGTTTGACGAACAGGGGCAGGCCCAGCCGCGCCACCGTCTTTTCGGCGAAGGAATCCACGTCCTCTCCCATCCGGATGAACGCATCCGGGGCCAGTTTCACGTAATCCAGGCCGCGCAGATAGCTCTTGCAGGAGAACTTGTCGAAAGCCACCGTGGTCACGAAGGCGCTGCAGGAGGAATGCGGGATGCCCAGCATCTCGAAATACCCCTGCAGGAGACCGGTCTCGCCCGGCGCCCCGTGCTGCATGATATACACGAAGTCGAACTTCACCTTCTCGCCCAGCACGCGGACGGAGAAATCGGTCTTGTCCACCTGGGGCTGCGCGCCCTCCGGGAACGGCATGCGCATGGAATTGGCCTTGCGCATCGCCACGAGCTTCCAGTCCCCGAAACGGGCGAAGATCTCATAGACGTCATACCGGAATTCGTCAATCCGGGAAGCGGTGAACTCGCCGCTCCGGCAAGCCACCTCCCATTCGGAAGAATCACTGCCGTAGATTACGGCGATGGATTTATAATCGGACATAATGGAATTTATTCAAAATACAGGTCTTCCAGGTCGGACTTGGCCGATGAATCCTCGCCGGAACCTTGACAGAAGGAAGCGGTCGTTCCCGCCGGGAAGGCATCGTTGGAGGAAATGCCCAGGGTACCGTCCGACAGGACTTTCTTCATCCAGAGCCCCCAGATCGGGAGGGCCATGTTGGCGCCCTGGCCCAGGGCCGTCGATGTGAAGTGGACATAGCGGTCCTCGGCACCCACCCATACACCGGCCGTGATGGTGGGGGTATAGCCGATGAACCAGCCATCCGAGTTGTCGTTGGTCGTACCCGTCTTGCCGGCGATGGCCCCGGTGAGGCCGTAGCGGAAGCGCAGGCGGGAGCCCGTACCGCCGTCCACAACCCCGCGCATCATCTGGATCATCGCATAGGCGGCATCCTGGGTGACGGCCTCATGGCGGCGGTCGGAGAACTGGCCCAGGACGTTACCGTCACTGTCCTCGATGCGGGTAACAAAGAGCGGATAGGTATAGACCCCCTCGGAAGGGTAGGTGTTATAAGCCGTCACCATCTCATACACGGAAAGGTCGGCCGCGCCCACGCAGAGGGAGACCACGGGGTCGATGCGGCCGCTGATGCCCATCTTGTGCATCATCGCCACCATCGCCTCCGGACCCAGCTGCTTCATCAGGTAGGCGGCCACGGAGTTGGAACTCTGGGCGAGGCCCCAGCGGAGGTCCACCGTGGAACCGTCGGTATGGGGATCCTGCGGGGTCCAGGTTTGGTCCCCGTTCACCACGAGCACCTGCGGGGAGTTGACCACCTTGTCGCAAGGGGTCATGCCGGATTCCATCGCCAGGGTGTACAGGTACGGCTTGATGGTGGAACCCACCTGCCGCTTGCCCTGCCGGACGTTGTCGTACTTGAAATAACGGTAGTCAGGACCGCCCACATAGGCGCGGATGTGGCCCGTGTGCGGTTCAATGGCCATGAAGGCCGCTCGGAAGAAGGACTTGTAGTAGCGGATGGAGTCATCCGGGGTCATCACGGTATCGCGGTAACCCGGGGCTTCCCAGGTGAACACCCGCATGGGCACCTTCTGGGAGAAACTCTTCTTGATCTCCGCATCGGAGTAGCCCGAGGCCTTCATCATCCGGTTGCGGTCGCTCCAGCGGCGGGCCTGGTTCATGGCAACTTCTACGACCTTGGGGTCGGTATCGTTTGCAAACGGGGCGTTCCGACGGTTGCGGAGCTCCTTCCAGAAAGCCTGCTGGAGGTTCGTCCCCAGATGCTCGACGATGGCCTGCTCGGCGTAGCGCTGCATCTTGTAGTTGATGGTGGTATAGATGCGGAGGCCGTCCTTGTCCAGGTCATAGGGCGTCCCGTCGCTGCGGAGATTCTTGTTCAGCCAGCCGTAGAGGGGGTCATCGGCCCACTGGAGGGAGTCCGCGCGGAAATCCTCCACGGTGGGATAGTCCTTCCGCCGGGGGCGCTCGGCGCTCATCGTGCGGCGCAGCATGTCACGGAAATACGGGCCCACGCCGGTGGTGCGGTCCCCTGAGCGGGAATGCAGTTCAATGGGCAGGTTCCGCAGGGAATCCAGGTCGCTCCGGGTCAGATAGCCCTTCTCCTCCATGCGGCCGAGCACGAGGTTCCGGCGCTCCAGGGCCTTGTCGGGGTTGATGGCCGGGTTGTAGCGGGTGGGCTTGTTCACCATCCCCACGAGGACGGCGCTCTCCTCCACTTTCAGTTCAATAGGATTCTTCCCGAAGAACTGCAGGGAAGCGGACTGGATGCCGTAGGAGTTGGAACCGAAGAAGACGGCGTTCAGGTACATGTCCACGATCTCCTCCTTCGTATAGTTGCGCTCCAGCTTGACCGCGGTGATCCACTCGCGGAGCTTGATCCAGATCATGTCCAGTTTGGAGGCGTTCTCCTTGCGGGGATAGAGGGTCTTCGCGAGCTGCTGGGTGATGGTGGAGCCGCCGCCCTGGCTGGAATCGCGGGAGAGCAGCGTCTTGAACAGCACGCGGAACAGGCTGGGGATGTCGATGCCGGAATGGCTGTAGAAGCGGGCGTCCTCGGTGGCGACGGTCGCCTGCACCAGATGGAGGGGAAGTTCGTCATAGCCGACGAAGGTCCGGTTTTCGATATGGTAGGTAGTGAGGATCTCCCCTTCCTCCGCGATGACCTGGGTGGCCAGCTTGCTGTCCGGGTTCTCCAGCTGCTCGATGGTCGGGATCTCGGCGAAAGCCCACACGACCCCGAGGAGGACGAGGATCAGCAGGATCGGCGTCACCAGGAGGATCCAGAACCAACGGACAATCTTCTTGCGGGTATTCTCTGTCATGCTCAAAATTCTTTTATAGGTAACAAGACCATAGGTCTTGCCGAAGTTTCCAATTTACAAAAGTAAACAGAAAATTTGGAAAATTGCCCGAAATCTCGCTTACTTTGCAAAATATTAGGTAAAAGCAGAAGAATATGGAGGGAAAAAACTTAGTGATCGTCGAGTCTCCCGGGAAGGTGAAGACCATTCAGAAGTTCCTGGGCGGCGACTATCTGGTCAAAGCCAGCATCGGACACATCCGGGACCTGCAGGAGAAGAAACTGAGCGTGGACGTGGAACATGGTTTCCAGCCCGAATACGTGGTTCCGGCCGACAAGAAAAAGGTCGTGGCGGAACTGCGGAAGCTGTCGGCCTCGGCCCCGACCGTGTGGCTGGCATCCGATGAGGACCGCGAGGGAGAGGCCATTTCCTGGCATCTGTCCGAAACCCTCGCCCTGGACCCGGCGAGAACCCGCCGGATCGTTTTCCATGAAATCACCCGGACGGCCATCCTCGAGGCCATCGAGCATCCCCGGGACATCGACCGCAACCTCGTGGACGCGCAGCAGGCGCGCCGCGTGCTGGACCGTCTCGTGGGCTTCGAACTGTCCCCGGTCCTGTGGCGCAAGATCCAGCCGAAGCTCTCGGCCGGCCGCGTGCAGAGCGTCGCCCTGCGCCTGGTAGTGGACCGCGAGAAGGAGATCATGGCCTTCCGCAGCGAGCCTTTCTACCGGGTCGAAGCGATCTTCCATCCGGAAGGGACCCCGGCTTCGGTCAAGGTCAAGGCGACCCTGGACACCCGGTTCCCGACCCTGGAAGACGCCCGCCGGTTCCTGGAAGACAGCATTGGCGCAACCTACCACATCGACCATCTGGAGAAGAAGGAGGGCACCCGGATCCCGGCCGCTCCCTTCACGACGTCCACCCTCCAGCAGGAGGCGTCCCGCAAACTCCATTTCCCCGTGGGAACGACCATGCGGGTGGCGCAGGCCCTGTATGAACGCGGTCTGATCACCTACATGCGTACCGACTCCACGAACCTCTCTTCCCTGGCCCTCGGGACGGCGAAGAAGTTCATCCTGGACAATTTCGGGGAGGAGTATTCCCATCCCCGCCAGTACCGGACCAAGGCCAAGGGTGCCCAGGAGGCCCACGAGGCCATCCGCCCCACTTATATCGAGAATACGTCCATCGAAGGGACGGCGCAGGAGAAGAAACTCTATGACCTCATCTGGAAGCGTACCGTCGCCTCGCAGATGAGCGAGTCCCGCGTGATGAACACCTCGCTCCGCGTCGCCTCCGACAAGCGGACCGAAAAATATGCCGTCCAGGCCTCCGAGATGCTGTTCGACGGCTTCATGAAGGTCTATCTGGAAGGCCGCGACGACGAGGATCCCGAAGAGAGCGAGGTCATCCTTCCGGAACTCCACACCGGCGACCGGATGGAGGAACAGGGCGTCACCGCCCAGTGCAAGTACACGGCCGCTCCGCCCCGCTATTCCGAGGCCACCCTCGTCAAGAAACTGGAAGAACTGGAAATCGGCCGTCCGTCCACCTATGCGACCATCATCAGCACCCTCACCACCGCCCGCGGCTATGTGGTCAAGGGCGACAAGGAGGGCGTGAAGATGCCCGTGACCGACCTGTCCCTGTCCGCCGGCACCATCAAGGAAAAGAACCGCACCGAAACCGTCGGGGCCGAACGCGGCAAGCTCCTGCCCCAGGAAATCGGCATCATCGTCACCGACTACCTGGTCGAGCATTTCGGTGCCATCATGGATTATGACTTCACGGCCAATGTGGAGAAAGACTTCGACATCATCGCCGAGGGCGGAAAGGCCTGGAACGCGACCATCGCCGAGTTCTACGGACCCTTCCACCAGCAGGTGGAAAGCGTCCTCTCCAACCGGGAATACAGCCACGTGAGCCGGGAACTGGGCGTTACCCCCGACGGTCAGAAGGTGACGGCCGCCTTCGGCAAGTTCGGCGCCTATGTCCAGAAGGGCGAAGGTGAAAACCGCCAGTACGCCTCCCTGGGACGGGGCCAGCTCATCGAAACCCTGACCCTGGAGGAAGCGCTGAAACTGTTCGAACTGCCCCGGACCGTGGGCGAGTACGAAGGCATCCCGGTCATCGCCACCAAGGGCCGCTACGGCCCCTACCTGAAGTACGGGGAGCGCAACGTGAAGCTTCCGCGGAACGCGGATCCGCTCAAGATCACCCTGGAAGACTGCATCAAACTCATTGCGGAGACCCCGGCCGAGCCGGCGGCCAATCCCGTCATCGCCCAGTGGGGGGACATCCAGGTGGTTAACGGCCGTTACGGTCCGTATCTGAAAGCGGGTGAAAATAATTACCGCATCCCCAAGGGAACCGATGCGACAACCCTTACAGAAGCTGATTGTCAAGCCATTATACAGGCTTCCGAGCCTACTTCCAAAGGCCGGAAGCGCTTCAAAAAGTAAAAGAAAAGCCCTTTACGGGAGACATCGGAGTTATAAAAAGGCACCTGCGGGTGCCTTTTTTTGAAAAATCGTAAAATTTTATCCCCGCAAAATGACGAAGTGTTTAAAAATTTTTTTACTTTTGTAGTGGTTAGTTTTAAACAGTAATCTTACGCTCCCATGGCTACTTATCACATCGACCAGATCGACCAGAAGATCCTCGCCTTCCTTGTCAAGAACGCCCGGATGCCCTTCCTTGAAATCGCACGCGAATGCGGCGTGTCCGGAGCGGCTATTCATCAGAGAGTCAAGCGGTTGGAAGCCAATGGCGTCATTACCGGTTCCCGTCTCCTGGTGAAACCGCAGGCCCTCGGCCTGAATGTGTGCGCCTACATCAGCATCTCCCTTTCGGAATCGACACGCTATCCCGAAGTCATTTCCCACCTGAAGAAGATTCCGGAGATCGTGGAGTGCCATTTCGTCACCGGCCGCTATGCCATCCTCGCCAAGGTGTACTGCCTGGACAACGACCACCTGATGGAAGTCCTGCTGAACACCATCCAGAAGATCCCCTACATCCAGTCCACCGACACGATGATCTCCCTGGACGAGCCCATCGAGCGCCAGGTGTGGGTGAAGGATTTCAAGAGCACGACCTATACCGGCCTCAACAAGAAAGGTGAAGAATAGCCTCGGCGAGCGCCAGGTCCTCCGGCGTCGTCAGCTTGATATTGTTCCGCTCCCCTGCGATGTAGGAGAGCGGAATTCCGTACCGCCGGGCGACGGACGCATCGTCGGTGAAGGCGGTGTCATAGCCCTGCCCGTAGGCGGCCTTGAGGTCCTCGGAGCGGAATATCTGCGGGGTCTGCGCCCCGAAAATCCGGGAGCGGTCCACCTCTTCGTCCACGGTCCGGAGTTCCCCGTCCGGCCCCTTTTCCAGCACCTTGAGGGTGTCCACGCAAGGGATGACGGGAATCAGCGCACGGGCCGTTTCCATCCGTTCGAACATCGTCCGGATGAGGTCTGCGCTCACCAGTGGACGCACCCCGTCATGGACCGCTACAAGGGCCCCGTCAGGGATGAAAGCGAGGGCGTTTTTCACCGAATGAAAGCGGGTGAAACCACCCTGCACCAACCGCTGGGGACAGTTGAAATTGCGCTCCCGGCAGTAGCGCCGCCACCCTGCAAGATGGGCCTCCGGAAGCACCGTAACCACTTGAATATCAGGGAAAGCTTCGCAAAAACGCTCAATGGTCATCTGGAGGATGGCCCGCCCCTGGAGGAGCAGGAACTGCTTGGGTACGGAGGCACCCATCCGGGAACCGGAGCCTCCCGCCGTCACGATCAGGTACTTTTTTCGTTGCATCCGAAAAATCTTTACGCGAATATAAGTTTTTTTTCGTAATTTTGACCACTTATTCAACAACGAACCTTTTAAAGAAATCGATATGGCATTCCGCTTCCTGAACCAAGAGCTCGCTATCGACCTGGGAACGGCCAACACCGTCATTTTCCAGAATGACCAGATCGTCCTGGACGAGCCCTCGATCGTCGCCATTGACAATACGAACAACAAGTGCATCGCCCTGGGCCAGAAGGCCAAGCTGATGCACGAAAAGACCAATCCGGGCATCCGGACCGTCCGTCCCCTCCGGGACGGCGTGATCGCCGACTTCAACGCCGCCGAGATGATGATCCGCGGTTTCATCCGCCAGGTCAACTCCCGGCACCGCAGCCTTTTCGCCCCTAACCTCAAGCTCGTCGTGGGTATCCCCTGCGGCTCCACGGAAGTGGAGATCCGCGCCGTCCGTGACTCCTCCGAGCACGCCGGCGGCCGCGACGTGTACCTGATCTTCGAGCCCATGGCCGCTGCCCTCGGTATCGGCCTGGACGTGGAAGCGCCGAAGGGCAACATGGTGGTCGATATCGGTGGCGGTACCACCGAAATCGCCGTCATCTCCCTGGGTGGTATCGTCCAGCAGGACTCCATCCGCGTGGCGGGCGACGTGTTCACGGCCGACATCCAGAACTATCTGCGCCAGCAGCACGTCATCCGCGTGGGTGAGACCACGGCCGAGAAGATCAAGATCGCCGTGGGCGCCGTTATCCCCGAACTGGACGTCGAACCCGAACCGTTCCTCGTGCGCGGTCCGAACCTGATGACCGGCCACCCGGTCGAGGCCCTCATCCCCTACCAGGAGATCGCCCACTGCCTGGACAAGTCCATCGCCCGCCTGGAGACTTCCATCCAGCAGGTCCTGGAGCAGACTCCGCCGGAGCTTTACTCCGACATCGTGGAGAACGGTATCTTCCTGTCCGGCGGCGGTGCCCTGCTCCGCGGCCTGGACAAGCGGCTCACCGAGAAGGTGAACATCCCGTTCCACGTGGCCGAAGACCCGCTCCGCGCGGTCGCCCGCGGCACCTGCATCGCCCTTAAGAACACGGACAACTACTCCTTCCTGATGCGGTAACATGCGGCAAGAAAGGACGTTCCTGCCCCGGCTCATCAGTGCGGCAATCTTCATCGCGATGGAGGTTGCTGCATTGCAAATGCTCGACCGGAACGCCCAGTTGCAGCACCTGTGGATCGCCCGGACCGCCCATGGGGTCATGGGTGCCGTCTGGGGCGGCACGCAGGCCGTCACCAACTATTTCAAGCTCCCCCGCATCAACGAGGAACTCGCCCGGGAGAACTTCGAGCTCCGCGAGGAACTGGATGTCTACCGGACGGCCGCCCATGCCCTCCACGTGGATTCCCTCGGCGTAGGCCGGGGACGGATCCAGGGCTTCGACTACATTCCGGCCGAGGTCATCAAGATCAGCCGGAACAAGCAGCACAACTACATGATCCTGAACAAGGGATTCGAGGACGGCATCCAGGAGAAATCCGGCATCATCACCCGGAAAGGCATCGTGGGCATCGTGGACGCGGTGAGCGCCCACCACGCCTTCGCCCGCTCCTTCCAAAATTTCGACACGCCCATCAGCGGCCGGTTCGGCGACGAGGGCGCGACGGGACTGCTGGTCTGGGACGGGGTCTCCAGCCACGGGGCCATCCTCCAGGAAGTGCCGCTCCAGTACAAGTACGCCGTGGGCGATACGGTCTATTCCAGCGGCCATTCCCTGATGTTCCCGCCGGACATCCCGCTGGGCGTAGCGGGCGAAGCCAAGATCATCAACGGCGCCACCAACCAGATCCAGGTGGACCTGTTCCAGGATTTCACCGCCATCCGGTACGTGACCGTCGTCCATAACACGGCCTTTGACGAAGTGGAGGAATTCGGCTTATGAGAAAGGGGGAATTCTGGCTGGCGTACCTGCTGATGACGGTGGCTCAGATGCTGCTGTGCAATTACTTCCACGTGTCGCCCTACGTGATGCTCACCATCCTTCCCGTGATGGTGCTGTGCATCCCCCTCCGGGTGCCGACCTGGGTGACGATGTTCATCGCTTTCGCAACCGGCTTCGCCGTGGACCTGCTGGCCGAAGGGGTCCTGGGGCTCAACGTCCTCGCCCTCGTTCCGGTCGCCTTCGTCCGGAAGGAGGTCATCCGCCTGATCTTCGGCGGGGAGCTCTTCGCCCGGAAGGAGGATTTCTCCGTCCGGAAAAACGGCTTCGGAGGCGTTGCACTGGCCATTTTCCTGGTGGAAGCCCTTTTCCTGGCCGTCTATATCTGGGCAGACGGGGCCGGTACGCGCCCCCTCTCCTTCAACGCCATCCGCTTCGGCGCCTCGCTCCTCGCGGGATGGGCCTTGTCCCTGCTCGTCATCGACATCCTGGCACCCGATACCCGTAAATGACCACCGACACCCGACACACCCGGCTCCTCATCGGCCTGGGGGTGGTCGCCGCCATCCTCCTCGGGAAGATTTTCTCCATCCAGATCCTGGACGACCATTACAAGGCCGATGCGGAGATCAATTCCACGGTGAAGGAAATGATCCTGCCCACGCGCGGCGTCATCTACGACCGGAACGGAAGCATCCTCGTGGGCAACAAGGTGGCCTATGACATCCTCGTCTATCCCCAGGAACTGAAGGGCAAGGAATTCGATACGCTCGCCCTCGCCACCGTCCTGGACGTGACGCCGGAGTTCATCCGGACCAAGATGCAGGATTACCGGAAGAACCTCAAGCGCATCGGCTTCCAGGGCGTGACGATGCTCAAGCAGATTCCGGCCGAGACTTACAACAAGTTCGCCGAGGTCCAGTACCGCTTCCCGGGCTTCCGGGGGCAGGTGCGCGGCATCCGCGACTATCCCATCAACGCCGGAGGCAACCTGCTGGGCTACGTGTCCGAGGTGAACCAGTCTTATATCGACCGCCATCCCGGCGAATACCGCAGCGGCGATTACGCCGGCATGACCGGCATCGAGGCGGCCCGCGAGAAGGATCTCCGCGGGGAGAAGGGCTACCACATGTACCTGCGCAACTCCAAGAACCAGATCGAACAACCCTACAAGGACGGGGAATTCGACAAGGAGGCCGTGCCGGGACACGACATCGTCACCACCATCGACGCGCAACTCCAGCAGTATGGGCAGGAGCTGATGCAGAACAAGGTCGGGGCCATCGTCGCCATCGAACCGGGCACGGGGGAAATCCTGGCCCTGGTATCGTCCCCGGGTATCGACGTGGAGCAGCTCGCCGACATCGGCAAATACTACGACGAAATCGCCAAGAACCCTTACCGGCCGATGTATAACCGGGCCGTGCAGGCCTCCTATCCCCCGGGCTCGGTCTTCAAGCTCGTGAACGGCCTCATCGGCCTGGAAGAAGGCGTCCTGCGGCCGGAGATGATGTATCCCTGCAGCCACGGCTACCATTTCGGAGCCGGGCACAAGCTGGGCTGCCACGGGCACAAGTCCCCGCTGAACATGGAAGAGTCCATCATGATGTCCTGCAACGCGTACTACTGCTACGTCCTGAAGAACATCCTGGACAACCGGAAATACGACGGTGTGGACGAGGCGATGGACCATTGGCACGATATGGTGACGAGCTTCGGCTTCGGCACCAAGCTCGGGAGCGACTTCCCGGCCGAGCTGAGCGGCAGCATCCCCACGGCGAAGACCTACAACCGCGCCTACGGCAAGGGCCGCTGGAACTCCACCACGGTGATTTCCCTGTCCATCGGCCAGGGCGAGATCCTGGCGACGCCCATGCACCTGGCGAACCTCTGCGCGACCGTCGCCAACCGGGGTTATTATTATATTCCCCACATCATCAAGGCCTCCGAGGGCGTGGAAATCGACCCGAAGTATTACGAGAAGCAGTACACGAAGGTGTCCACGGAGCATTTCCCGAAGGTCATCAAGGGTATGTGGCGGGCCGTCAACTCGGGAGCGGGCATGGGCGGAACCGCCTGGGTGGCCCATATCCCCGGCATCGACGTGTGCGGCAAGACCGGAACGGCGCAGAATCCGCGCGGAGCCGACAACTCCGTGTTCATCTGCTTCGCGCCCATGGACGATCCCAAGATCGCCATCGCCGCCTATGTGGAGAACGGCGGCTTCGGCGCCACCTACGCCGCCCCGATGGCCTCGCTGATGGTGGAGAAGTACCTGACCGGGGAGGTCCAGCGCACGGACCTGGAGAAGCGCATGAAGGAATCGAACCTGATGTCCCGCGTGAAGAAGGATTAGGCCATGATCGGAGAGAACACACACAAACGGGGCCTGAAGCAGTCCATCGACTGGAAGCTCATCATCGTGTACATCCTGCTGGTGCTCATCGGCTGGGTGAATATCTACGCGTCCATCCACTCCGAGGGGCCGTCCTCCATCTTCGACTGGTCGGTCCGGAGCGGCAAGCAGTTCGTGTGGATGCTCACATCCTTCGGGTTGGCGGCCTTCATCCTCTTCGTGCTTCCGCCCCGCCTGTGGGAAGGGGCGTCGATACCGATGTACCTGGCCGTCTGCGCACTGCTGGTGCTCGTTATCTTCGTCTCAAAGGACGTGAAGGGGTCGCACTCGTGGTTCGAGCTGGGGCCCGTCAAGTTCCAACCCGCTGAAATATCGAAGATTACAACTTCTCTCCTGCTGGCCACCGTCATGAGCCGGCAGAACTTCAAGCTCTCCAAGTGGAAGGACTTCCTGCTGGTCGCCGCCATCATCGGCATCCCCATGCTGATCATCGTGGCGGAGAGTGAAACGGGCTCCGCCCTCGTGTACGCCGGCTTCATCTTCGTGCTGTACCGGGAGGGCTTCTCCGGCTGGTGGCTCGCCCTGATCGGCCTGGTCATCCTGCTGTTCATCACGACGCTTACCCTCGGACCCTATACCTCCATCCTGATCCTGCTGGGCATCCTGACGCTTTCCAACGCGTTCCGGGGACCGCGCAAGGAGTTCTGGACCAGGCTGGGCATCGGCGGCGGTTTCGTCACCCTGATGGCCCTCCTGCCCTGGGCCTGGGGGCTCCTGCAGGAGTCCGTCCAGGCGCACCTGACCTGGATCGAGGAAGTGCCCTGGGTGCCGCAGGCCGGGGAGACGCAGGACTATTTCTGGGCCTTCCTGCTCAAAATCGAACCGCAGTACATCCTCCTGGGGCTGAGTTTCCTGGCCCTTCCCTTCCTGGGAATGCGTTCTTTCCGCAAAAAGGACGGCTTCCTGGGCCTTTCGCTGGCCGCATTCATCATCGGCGTCGCCCTCGTGTTCTCTACCGATTTCCTCTTCAAGAAAGTCCTGCAGGACCACCAGCGCTCCCGCATCGAGGTGCTGCTGGGCATGAAGGAAGACCTGGCGGGCGTGGGTTATAACGTGAACCAATCCAAGATCGCCATCGGCTCCGGCGGCCTCACCGGCAAGGGCTTCCTGCAAGGGACCCAGACCGCCTTCGGCTTCGTCCCGGAACAGTCCACGGACTTCATCTTCTGCACCGTGGGCGAGGAATGGGGCTTTGTGGGCTGCCTGGTGGTGATTCTCCTGTATGTCTTCCTAATCGTCCGGATCATCCTGGATGCGGAGCGATGTCGCGAGAATTTCACCCGTATCTATGGATACTGCGTCGCCTCCTGCATCTTCATGCACCTGTTCATCAACATCGGTATGACCGTGGGCCTGATGCCGGTTATCGGCATTCCCCTGCCGCTGCTCAGCTATGGCGGCTCTTCGCTATGGGCCTTCACGGTGCTGATTTTCATCTTCGTGGCCTTGTACAGGCAGGAGAAGAAGTATTTCTAACGAGCCGGCGCACTACCGTCCCCTATAACAACAAAAGGCCGGTCCCCGAAGGAACCGGCCTTGAAAGTGCGATGCACGCCTGGATTAGCGGAGCTTCTTGTAGCCGTAGCGGGCCTCTTCGCCGAGTTCGATCTCGATGCGCATGAGGCGGTTGTACTTGGCGATACGGTCGGTACGGGACAGGGAACCGGTTTTGATCTGGCCGCTGTTGGTAGCGACGGCGATATCGGCGATGGTGGTGTCCTCGGTCTCACCGGAACGGTGGGAGGTGACGGTGGTGTAACCGTGACGGTGGGCCATCTCGATGGCGTCCAGGGTCTCGGTCAGGGAACCGATCTGGTTCACCTTGATGAGGATGGAGTTGCCGGCGCCCATTTCGATACCCTTCTGGAGGTACTTCACGTTGGTCACGAAGAGGTCGTCACCCACGAGCTGGCAGCGGTCGCCGATAGCCTTGGTGAGCTTCACCCAGCCTTCCCAGTCTTCCTCGGAGAGGCCGTCCTCGATGGAGTCGATCGGGTACTTGGTGATGAGCTCCTCGAGGTAGGCGATCTGCTCGTCGGTGGTGAGCTTCTTGCCGTTCGGATCCTTCTGCTTGCCGCCCTTCAGCTGCTTGTAGTCATAATAGAAGGTGTCACCCTCCTTGAAGCAGAACTCGGAAGCGGCGCAGTCCATAGCGATCTTCACGTCCTTGCCGGGCTCGTAGCCGGCCTTCTTGATGGCCTCGATGATGCAGTCGAGGGCGTCGTCGATACCGTTCAGGCTCGGAGCGAAACCGCCTTCGTCACCCACAGCGGTGGAAAGGCCGCGGGCCTTCAGGACCTTCTGGAGGGCGTGGAAGACCTCGGCGCCGATGCGGACGGCCTCAGCCTCGCTGGGAGCGCCGACCGGACGGATCATGAACTCCTGGAAAGCGATCGGGGCGTCGGAGTGGGCACCGCCGTTGATGATGTTCATCATCGGGACCGGGAGGACATAGGCGTTGGTACCGCCGATGTAGCGGTAGAGCGGAAGACCGAGTTCGAGGGCGGCAGCCTTGGCGACGGCGAGGGAAACGCCGAGGATGGCGTTGGCGCCGAGCTTGGACTTGGTCGGAGTGCCGTCGAGTTCGATCATGGTCTTGTCGATGGCGCGCTGCATGGTGGCGTCCATGCCGACGATGGCGGGGGCGATGACCTCATTGACGTTCTTCACAGCCTGGAGAACGCCCTTGCCGCAATAGCGGGAACCGCCGTCGCGGAGTTCGAGGGCCTCGTTCTCACCGGTGGAAGCACCGGACGGAACGGCGGCCACGCCGACAAAACCACTGTCAAGGGTCACTTCAACTTCGATGGTAGGGTTGCCGCGGGAATCGAGGATCTCTCTACCGAAAACTTGTACGATCTGCATAGTTTTATTGAATTAAAAAGATTTGCTCTTGTAAGCGCCGCAAATTTACGAAATATTTCGCAGATTATCAACGGACGCGGTATACCTGGATGCCTGTCAGGGCTTTCCTTCCCATCACATATTCTTCGAGGGTTTTCCCTTCAACAATCACCTTCATCGCCCCCGTCGAAGCGTGGATGAACCGCACAGGCTGCCCCTTCTCCACCAGGGCGATGGCGCAGTGGGAAATGTCCAGGCCGTCGATCCTTGTGTTGAAAAAGAGGATATCCCCGTTCCGGATGCCCGGGAGCGCCTTTTTCAAGGCCGATTTGGGGATGTAGGTCGATGTTTCCGCATTGATCGCGTCCTCAATGGCCGATATGGCCTTGATGTCCGTCATGCGCTTGTAAGCGTCCGGATGGTGCGACATATAATGGACCGGATGGTCCAGGGGGACACCGCCTAAGGCTTCGGACATATCCTGGAGCACACCGCGGGAAACGCCCTGCCGGGCCCATTCGGTCGTGTAATGCAACCGGTCCTCATAGCGGGAACAGACCCCGTCGCGATACCGGCTCTGAAGCAGTTCTTCTGTGAGCGTCTCAAAGTCACCGCCTTGACGGGCTGTACGCACGAGGCCCAGACAGGTCTCCACGAACAGGATACAGTCTGTACGGGTAAGGTAGACGCAGAGTTTCTCTTCAGGGAGTTCTTCCAGCGTTCCGGCAACATACGGCTGCCCAAGCAGCGCCTTCGCCGCCCGCACCATCTGGTCGCCGGCCCCTTCGTCCGGATGGGCCTTCAGCTCAGCAAGAACCTTTTCCGCTAACTCCCGGTCCGTAGGGGTCGTGGTAAAAGTGAAAAACAGCAGGATGAATAACAAGAACCTCATAGCACAAATACTATTAGTAAATAGTGCGCAGCAGTAAACAAACGGAAACGATACAACAAGGAAGGGAACGAGGTAACAGAATCAAAGTGTTTCAATCGTTTTGGGAGTTTATCCAATAACTCAAGAGCCTCTAAAGTCTCTTTGGCAAAATTAATAAAAATCGCCGAACTACGCAGTAGCCTAGTAGAAATTGAGTGCTCTGTTTCTTTGAAAACAACAATCTATCTGGACACGAAGCAATAAAGATACAAAAAAAGTCCCCGGTTGTCATCAGACAACCAGGGACTCGAAAAACGGCGGCGACCTACTCTCCCAACTGGTGGGTCAGTACCATCGGCGCGGGTGAGCTTAACGACTCTGTTCGGAATGGGAAGAGGTGGATCCTCACCGCTATAACCACCGTAGTATATTACTTGAGA
>Ga0265301_10000558_pt1 | contig 52639 bp, 42 predicted proteins | sample AusTroGonzalo_MG_2_FD_193488 | JGI IMG/M metagenome (GOLD analysis project Ga0265301, IMG submission 193488) | Bovine rumen microbial communities from tropical cattle in Woodstock, Queensland, Australia - Gonzalo_04 | ecosystem: Host-associated > Mammals > Digestive system > Stomach > Rumen ... | reverse complement strand
ACGCTTAAGAGAACCGTTTGCCTGGATGCTCATCATTCCTTCAGCTGTTTTAATACTGATCCTCCTTTATCAGTTTCTGGCTCTTCAGAATATCGGCATCCATATTCCCGTTCTTCGCCTTCTGGCCACCGGCAATATGCGTATAATCACGGGTGAAGCAGCATTCGCGGCATATATGCTGGCTTTTTCAATCCGTACAGGAAAGGGAATCTGACCCTTTCGTTTCTTTGGGTTTTATTGTATGATACCAGTATATTCCCAGCCTGTTTTCAGGAGGTTTACCTATATGCAGACCATTATGATCGACGGTTCCCGATATACTTCTTCCCTCGAACTCCATCAGGCGCTGAAGCGTTTGCTTTCTTTGCCGGATTATTACGGTATGAATGCAGACGCGCTGAATGACTGCCTGTCAGAAAGGATTTCGCCTGCCAATCTCTGGATCCTTGATCCCGGGAAAGGTGAAGTCGCCGATTCTGTTCGCCTGATCAGCACTGTTTTTGCTGATAACGGCGGAACTGTAAAGGAGTTATAACCCCATGAAGCTGCACCTTCTCGGTGTCAATGGTCCTTTTCCTGAAAGTCATGGCGCTACTTCCGGCTACCTTCTGGAAGCCGGCAGCAGCCTTTTTCAGCTGGATTTCGGCTGCGGTATTCTGTCCTCCCTGACAGCCCTGACCGCCCCTGAATCCGTTTCAGCCGTCCTGATGTCACACTGGCATTATGACCATGCCGCAGACCTTCCTGTCCTGATGTACAGGCTTGAGGCTCTTCACAGCGTCCTTCCTGTCTTCGGGCCTGCCGACCCGTCTTCTCCCGTCTTCAATCTTGTATCATCCTCCCCATGCTTTTCCTTTACTGAAGTCGAAGCAGGGACATCCTTTGAATTCGGCGGTGTACAGATCGGTGTCACAGGCGCACGTCATCCGGTTCCCGCGGTTGGATATCGCATTTCCTGTCAGGGAAAAAACCTGGGGTATACAGGCGATACAAACACGCTTCCTTCTCTCGTTTCTGATTTCAGCCATTGTGACCTGCTGCTTGCGGACGGATTGTTTCCCTCTTCGCTCTGGTCTGAAGAGAAGCCGCATTTATCCGCTGCCCTTGCCGCCCGGCTGGCTTCTGATACGCATGCGGGCGCGCTGGTCATCACGCATCTGAATCCGTTTATTCCCCGCTCTTCTTTGCTTGAAGAGGCCCGTGCCTTTTTCCCGGCGGCACGGCTGGCGGAAGCGGGTACTGTGATTGCCATATGACGCAGAGGCAACGGGGATGGCTGATCCTTCCCGCTTCATTGCTGCTTGTCTGCGGGGTTTTTGTCGGCAGAAATACATCGGATGTACTGTTTCCTTTCATCGCCTGCATTCCGGCCCTTGTGGCAATCCCGCTGCTGAAAGGAAAGGGCCGCTTCATAGCTTGTCTTTCCTTTTCTTTTGTTCTTGGCGTAACATCAGGATGCTCTGCTTTTCATCCTTCCCTTCCGGCGGAAGATACATATGCTGTCCGCGGTATTGTCTCTGACGAAATAACGACAGGTTCATTCGGCCAGTACCGTGTTTATCTTTCTGATATCACGCTTAATGATCATGCATTCAGCGGCGGCGCATACTGGACCTTCTATACGGATGAGCCGGTTTCGGAATTATCCGCGGGCAAATCCGTTTCATTCAGGGCCTCTCTGTATCACCCGGCCGGTGCTGTTAACCCCGGCGGATACAATTTTCGCGAGTATCTCCTTCAGCGCGGTGTTCTCATTGGCCTGTACGGAAACGACAGCCTGATCGTCAGTGAGCCGGATTTCTTTTCTCCCGCGGGCTGGATAGCGTCCCTCCGCCATCGTCTCTCTTCATCACTGGTACAGACACTTGGTGATGAAACCGGGGCCTATGCTTCAGCGTTGCTTCTTGGAATGCGGTCAATGATCCCGCTGGAAGACCGTCAGTCTTTTTCCAGGCTTGGCATCGCCCATATCCTTTCCGTCAGCGGGTTCCATGTCAGTATCCTGATCGGCCTCCTGGCTGCGCTTTTTCGTTTGCTGCGCCTTCGCCCCCGGCTGCGCATCATTCTTTTCACGCTCATTCTTTTTCTCTATTCCGCTCTTTGCGGTATGAATCAGCCGGTAATCCGCGCTTCGCTGTTATTGCTGATGGGCCTTTCCGGCCGGGTGTTGAATCGTCCCCGTTCGGGTCTTCATCTCCTCTGCGCAGCTCTCTTTATCATGACGCTGCTTTCACCCGTCCAGGTTACTTCTGCTTCCTATCAGCTGACGTTCTGCGCTGTCTTTGGTTTGTTTCTGTTTCAGCCTCTTTCACATAAAGTGATGTCCCTGCCGGTTCGCCCTCTCTTCCTGCGCAGATTCCTTGCTTCTCTGGTGCTGCTCTTCGGCATTCAGCTTGGTTTGCTTTTCCCTGTTCTGTTCTTCTTCCAGCGTCTTCCTCTGATGGTCTATGTGATCGGCATTCCGGCTACGCTTGTTTTCTCTGCTTTGATTATTGTCCTGTGGTTATTCCTGCTTTTTCTTCCTTTTCCGGGACTGGCTTCCCTGCTGGGTGCCCCTTTGCGTCTGTTCACGGGCTCCCTGCTGTCGGTTGTACGAACGCTTGGTTCGCTTCCCGGACTGACTGTATGGATCCGTTCCCCTGGTTTTGGGACAGCATTGGGAATCCTGCTTCTGTTCGGTGGTTTTTGCTGTTATTTCCGGATGAAACGGTCTGTACGTATATCATTTCTTCTGACAGGCACTGTGCTTGTCGTCCTGTCTCTTCTCCCTGTTTCCCATAATGCTGCAGAATATATTCAGTTCAGCGCCGGCAATGCGGATGCCGCGCTGTTATGGGATCATGATCAGGTCTACGTGATCGATACGGGGGAATCCGACGGCACGCTCAGTACTTTCCTGCGTTCGAATCGTCTGACCCCTGACGGGGTGATCCTGACACATCTGCACGCGGATCACGCCGGAGGGCTGCTCTCACTGCTGGATGATGAAATACCGATACGAAAGCTTTATCTGTCTTATGGTGATGATACGCTGGATATACATCCCGACTTTCTGGATCTACTGCATCGGCTGCGTGCGTCAGGCACAGAAATCGTCTGGCTTTCCCGGGGGGATGTCCTTCCTCTTCCTTCCGGAACGATGACTGTTCTTTGGCCGGAAGCGGAAAAAGTGAGGCCCGGGCAGGATGCCAATAACTATTCACTTGTATTACGCCTGAATCTTAACGGAAGCACATTCCTTCACACCGGTGATATCACCGGTATATACGAATCCTACTGTACCGCGCCGGCGGATTTGCTGAAAGCCGCGCATCACGGTTCATCCGCCTCCACCCTCTCCGGTTATCTGTCCACTGTCTCTCCCCAGGCTGTCATACTCAGCTGCCGGCATCAGTCACGCCTGGATGCGTTCCGTGAACGATGCGGGGATATACCGGTCTACGGAACGCCTGAAACCGGCGCTGTAACAATCCGGTTCAATGAGGGTTCTTTCTCTGTCACTCCTTTCCTGAGCAACAACATTTCCCGGAGGTGAATAATCCAATGGATCGCAAGGATTTTGTCAAAGCGCTCTCCCAGCATTCACTGCCTTCTGTCCTGCTGTTCGAGGGTGAAGAAGAACAGATGAAACAGGAGGCTTTGGCCTCCCTCCGAAAAGCGCTTCTTCCCGAAGGCCTGGAACAGATGAATGAAACGCTCCTTGAGGATCCTTCTCCGGACCAGATTATCGCTGCCTGTGAAACGCTGCCGTTTCTGTCAGACAAACGCCTCCTGATCATACGTGATTACCCCGCTCTTTCAGGCCGCGCGGAAGCGGATGATAAACTCATTTCCTACCTGCCCTCTGTGCCAGATTCCACCGTGCTGCTGTTCTTTTGCACCGCCAAACCGGACGGACGGAAAAAATTATATACCACTGTCAAAAAACTCGGCGGTATTGTCTCTTTTATGCCTATGCGGGGTGCTGAGCTGACGCGTTACGTAACCGATTCCTTTGCTCAGTCAGGGAAAAAATGTGATGAGCGTACAGCGGAGTATCTCATCTTCACCGTTGGAACAGATGCCGGTTTACTGCAGACCGAAATACAGAAAATTGCCTCTTACGCGGCGGACAGATCCGAAATATTACCCTCTGACATTACGTCCCTTGCCACACCGTCCACCGAATGCACCGTCTTTCAGATGGTGGATGCCGTTGTGGCCGGGCAAAACAGCAAGGCGCTCAGACTGCTCCGCAACCAGCTCCTTTCCGGCACAGACAGAATGGCCATCTTGTCGATGCTGCTTCGGCAATACCGTCTGCTGCAGCATATCAGGATTATGCAGTATGAAAAGAAAAGCGGTGATTTCATCCGTTCTTCTCTCGGGGTGCCTCCTTTTGCCGTGGAGCAATACCTGCGTCAGGCCGCGTCCTACACCGGCGGACAGGTCAAAAAAGCGGTTTCCCTTTGTTTTGATACAGAATACGCGATCAAATCCGGCAGGATCCAGCAGGAAGGTTCCGTGGAGGCGCTTGTTCTGAAGCTTTTGACTCTGCGTACCAAAGAATGATTTCTTCATTCGTTATTGTTGCCGTAATGCCCGAAAAAGATTGAATTCAATTCAATATTATGATAAAGTATTTCAGTATACAGAGTGTAATAACGGGAGGCGTCATTCATGAAAAAAATCATCGGATTGATCCTGGTTTTCTGCCTGCTGTTCACTTTCACAGCGGATGCTTTTGCGGCCGGAAAACCGAAAATCACCAAACAGCCGGTCAACGGCACAGTCAAAAAAGGCAAGGTATCATTCCAGGTGAAGGTGTCCGGCTCCGTTGATTCCATATCGTGGTATCTCATCAATCCCGATACCGGCGAAGCTGTCACAGCCAAAAAGCTGAAAAAGGATAAAACCTTTCCAAAGCTTGTTATTTCCGGCGAAAACAGATCCAAGCTTTCCCTTTCTAAAGTCCCGGATGAAATGCATGGCTGGTCTATATACTGCCACATTTCCGGCAACGGATATAAGATTGATTCGGATATCGTCATGATTCTGGTGGATGGCATGGAAGCGCCTGAAACGGATACCCCTGCCAAACCGGATGACAAGGCTCCGGCTGAAGATACCCCTCCGGCCGACGATTCTTCCCCGGAAGATACGGGTGACACCGGTAAGGAAAAACCCGACACCGGAAACACGGATGAAGATGAACCGGAAGAAACCAAACCGGCAAACAGCGTCGTCAAAGTAACTTCTTCAGCCAAAGTGCTTTATCAGATTGATGCTTCCGGCAAAATTTCGGATGAAAAAGCCACTTCAAAGCTTGAGTTTAACGGTCCCGGTTCATTTATGGTGAAATCCGATGAGCCGATCACCAGCTGGTCAGCCAACGGTGTCCGGTTTGAGCCCTCGGAGCCCGTATATGAATTCAAAGTCTCAAATGTTACCTCCGATCTGTCTCTGGACTTTAATGTACAGAAAAAAGCCGCTTCATCCACTGTAGTGGATGAAAGCAAGCCCTGTAAAGTGACCTGCGAAGGCTGTACCTTCACATGCATCCCCAAACAGCTGTATTCTGTCAGCGAAGGTGAAGTGCCTTCAGGTTCTCTGATTACCGTCACCGCCGGCAACTCCGCGCTGACAAAGAACGGCTATGTTATAAACGGCAGCGAACCGGATTACCAGGATAAAACTTCCTTCAGCGTCACTGTTGAGGAAGATATGAAGATTGTCCTGAAATAAACCGATTCTGCAAACGGATAAAAAGGCAAACGGACGTCTGATTTTTCAGACGTCCGTCTTTTTACCTGTCTCAGCTTTATTTTCCGATCAGCCCGCCCAGGAAGTTGCCGATGGATCCGCCGATGCCGTCTGCTCCGGCGTCAAGTCCTCCTCCTATCGTATCCAGCACTTTCAGCGCTGTCTCACTGTATTCTCCCTTCAGGACTTTCAGGGAGATTTTTTTCTGTTCTCCCGTTGCGCCGCGATAGGTTTCAATCAGCTTTTTTTCTGCGGCCGTTACCTTCATGGAAGAATTGGCATTTGCCGGTACGCTTGTTTTCTTTGCTGCAGCGGGTTTCTTTGCGGTTGTAGTTGTTTTTGCGGCTGCAGGCTTCTTTGTCGCAGCAGGCTTCTTTGCAGCAGTAGTCTTCTTTGCGGGTGCAGTTGTCTTTGCGGCAGCTGGCTTCTTTGTCACAGCGGGTTTCTTTGCAGCGGTAGTCTTCTTTGCGGGTGCAGTTGTCTTGGCCGCAGCAGGCTTTTTTGTCGCAGCGGGTTTCTTTGCAGCGGCAGTCTTCTTTGCAGCTGCAGTTGTCTTGACCGCAGCAGGTTTTTTAGCTGCAGCAGCCGTGGTTTTTTTGTCAGGTGCTTTTGAAGCGGTTGTCGCCTTTTGGGCAGCAGTAGTGGTCTTCTTGGCGGTGGTTGTCGTCTTTTTGGCAGCAGGCATATCAGTGACCTCCTCTTAAATTGTGATATATGATCTTTATTCTAACTCATTTGTACAGTTAACATCAAGTGGATTCTTGCTGAGTTTTTTCGCATCTGTATTGCCATCAGGCCGCATCGGGATTATAATGCTGTTAAATTCTGAAGCGGACAGCACCTGCATTGTCCGCCGGTCAATCAAAGGAGGATATATATGGATATTCAGAAGATCATTTCCGACCTCGTTGCCAAACTGACAGGAAACAAAGACCTGATTGCGAAATTTACGGCAGATCCTCTGGCCGCGATTAAAGAGCTGCTTGGTATTGATCTGGATCCCAGCCAGCTGGATGATGTTGTCAAGGGCGTTACTTCTCAGGTCGGCGGCATTTCCGGAGATGTTGTAAAGGAAGCCGGCGGTTTTATCGACAAAATCAAGGGCCTGTTCGGCGGCAAATAACGAAATGAAAAACAGGCATGGCTCATTTGCGGGCCATGCCTGTTTTTTATCTGGATTTTGCTTTTTTCTCGTCAGCTTTGGCTCCCGGTTTGGCCGCAGCAGCACTCAGGGGGGTTAAATGCCAGATGTTATCATTGTATTCCCGGATCGTTCTGTCCGATGAGAATATACCGGACATTGCCGTATTGATAACGGACATCTTCAGCCATTTGTCCCGGTCAGCATAATCGTTGTTCAGCCTTCTCTGGGCCATACTGTAGGAACCGTAGTCTTTCAGCACAAAATAGCTGTCGCCCATGGATCCCCATCCGCCCAGCAGCAGGCTGTGATACAGATCCTGCAGCGCGGCAGGATTATCCGGCATCAGCGTTCCGTCAATCATCTGTGTCATCGCCTGGCGGATTTCCTGGTTCGTTTCGAAGATGCTCATCGGATTGTAATTATGTTCGCGGTACATATCGCGGACCGTATCAGAACGCATGCCGAAGATATAGATATTATCCATTCCGACCTGTTCGCTGATCTCAACGTTTGCCCCGTCCATCGTACCGATGGTAACAGCGCCGTTCATCATGAACTTCATGTTTCCGGTTCCGCTGGCTTCCTTACTGGCTGTGGAAAGCTGTTCAGATACTTCCGCAGCGGGAATCAGCACTTCAGCGCTGCTGACATCATAATTCTCAAGGAACACAACCTGCAGCATTTTCCGTGCTCTCGGATGCTTTTCAATCAGGGTGCTCAAAGCGCAGATCATGCGGATAATCTGTTTTGCGCGATAATATCCGGGACTGGCTTTTGCGCCGAAAATGAATACACGGGGTTCCATGGTGAATTTTTCATCATTTACGATGCGGTTATACAGCACCAGAATATGAAGGGCATTCAGCATCTGACGTTTGTATTCATGGAGCCGCTTGGCCTGTACATCAAAGATGAAGGAAGGATCCACAACCGCGTTCTGACGGTCCGCGAGCATCCTGGCCAGGCGTTCCTTATTGTGATGCTTGATCACGGCAAACTTTTCACGGAACGCGGCATCATCAGCATACGGACGCAATTCACTCAGCCGTTCCGGATCCTTGATCCATTCAGTGCCGATAGACTGGCAGATCAGATCTGTCAGCTCCGGATTGCAGCTCATCAGCCAACGGCGGTGAGTAATACCGTTTGTAATGGCAGAAAACTTTTCCGGCATGACAAGATTGAAATCATGGAAGGTTTCAGCCTTCAGTATCTCGCCGTGAAGTTTGCTGACACCGTTTACTGAGAAGCTCATCGCGACGCACATATTGGCCATATGCACGTTATCATAACTGATAATGGCCATTCTCGCGATCCGGTCCCAATCTCCGGGGAAGAAGTTCCACAGCCGTTCACACAGTCTGCGGTTCATTTCACAGATAATCTGGTAGCAGCGCGGAAGAAGCTGCTGAACCATATTGACGGGCCACTTTTCAAGCGCTTCCGCCATGATGGTATGGTTCGTATACGCAATGGTCTTCTGCGTAATGGCAGAGGCTTCATCCCACCCAAGCCCTTCTTCATCGATCAGCAGGCGCATCAGCTCGGGAACTGCCATGCCGGGATGCGTATCATTGATATGGATGACCACATGGTCCGGCAGTTTACTCATGTCATTTCCGAAGCGTTTCTTGTAGTCCTTCAGAATATACTGCAGGGAAGCGCTTGTGAAGAAATAATGCTGTTTCAGCCGGAGCATCTTTCCTTCATAATGGCGATCTTCCGGATACAGGACCTTACTGATCGCTTCGGCCAGTTCGATTTCCTCTGAAGCCTGGACATACCGGCCTTCTCCGAAGCTGTTCAGATCAAGCTTTTTGGGGCTTCTGGCAGACCACATCCGCAGCGGATTCACCACCGTTGCGTCATAACCGACAACCGGCATGTCATAGGGTACGGCTTCCACAGTATAATAATCACGGGTCACAAATTTCTGCTGTCCGTTGAGCTCAATCTCATCGACATGGCCGCCGAAATGCACCTCACAGGCATCCTCCATCATGGCAGTTTCCCAGACATTGCCGTTTTCAAGCCAGCTGTCGGGCATTTCCACCTGCTGCCCGTCTACGATTTTCTGCCGGAAAAGACCGTATTCATAGCGAATGGTGCATCCCATCGCGGGCAGATCGAGGCAGCTGAGGCTGTCCAGGAAGCAGGCCGCGAGACGTCCCAGGCCTCCGTTTCCGAGACCGGGTTCCGGTTCTTCTTTCAGAACATCTTTAATATCAATTCCGAGTTCTTTAAGCGCCTGGGTGTATTCCTTTGTGGAAAGCAGGTTCAGCATGTTGCAGTACATACTCCTGCCCATCAGATACTCAACGCTCAGGTAGTAAAGGCTTTTCCCTTTTTGTTTCTTCCAGACTTCCCTGCTGGTGATCATCTTCTGCATGATCTGATCGCGAACTGTGGAAGCAACAGCGCGGTAAATCTGATGCGGTGACGCTTCTTCTATCGTCAGTCCGTTATATCTCTGAACTTTGCCGACAATCGTATTCTTGATGGATTCCTTGTCAAACTTTGTTGCAGGCATAATGTCCCTCCTGTCATACTGTCCGTCGCTTTCGCTTTTACAGACAATATATTATAGCATTTGATACAGGCTGTCACAAGGCAAAAGACAGGTTGATTTCCTACCATCTAAGCCATGTCAAAGTATTTCATGGCTTCACGGCGGTCACATTCAATCTGCTCTTTCAGTTCCTGAAGCGTATCAAACTTTTTTTCCGGCCGCAGCATATGCAACAGGGTAAGGCGTACTTTCTGCCCGTATAATGCCGGATGCGCGCCGATCACATGGGCTTCGATCGTAGCCTTTCCCGATGGAAGCGTAGGCTGCGTACCTATATTGGTAACAGCAGGATAAACCCCGTTCCCTGTCCTGAGCTGACATATATACACGCCGTAAAGCGGCAGCGCCTTTTTGTGCCATGGTTCAATATTGGCGGTCGGAAATCCGATCCTGCGGCCCTGATGCTTCCCCTGAGCGACTGTGCCGGTCAGCGTATAATTATAACCAAGCAGCGTCTCGGCTGTCTCCAGGTCTCCTTCGTGAAGCTTTTGCCTCGCAAGGGAACTGGATATGACAGTTCCGTCCTGCATTTTTACAGGAGGTTCAATGATCACGTCATATCCGTATTTCCGCCCGTCTTCCCTGAGAAATTCCGCGTCCCCTTTTCCGCCGCGCCCGAATGTATAGTTCCAGCCGGCGACCACCGCGCGTACATTCATGGCGGAACGCAGCCGTTCCAGGAAAGTATCCGGTTCCATATCCGCAACGGTTCTGCTGAAATTCATCAGTTCCATTTCGTCGACACCGAGGTCATTCATCTGCATTGCCTTCTCCGGAATCGTGGAAAGCTGCTCCGGTGATGCTTTGGGGTTGATGACTTCAAGAGGATGCCTGTTGAAAGTGCAGACACGAAGCGGAGCCTCATATTTCAGTGAAATGGATTTGGCTGTCCTCAGCAGGGCTTTGTGACCGGTATGGACACCGTCAAAGGTTCCCAGCGCCACAACCCTGTCGCCGACTGTATCCGGTCTTTGTATCACTCGCATGTTATCCTGTCCTCCGGGTCTTCTTCAGGAGCTATCAGCACTTTCCAGCGCAATTCCTCACCCTGCCGCTGCGCGATTCCCCAGAAACGGGAGTTGAGGTAAATTCTGACCGGCTGGTTTTCCGGCAGGTTTTCCTGTTCCGGCGGAACAGGCAGCTTCGCTCCGTTCATTACTTTCCCTGCCATACCGGGATGAATGTTGACTGCCGGCAAATGCGCAAGCGCGCAGTCCGGGGGCATCAGGTATTCCATCAGCCTGTTCCGTTCTGCCAATTCCGCTGCCTGTTCAGGTAAAAGCGCGTTTTGAATTGTAAAGATCCCGCTTTGGGTTCTGACAAGGCTACGCATATGTGCGGGGCATCCGCACAGCCTGCCCATATCATGGCACAGGGTGCGGATATACGTGCCCTTTCCGCATCGAACCAGTATATGAAACCCATGGTCAGGAGCCTCACCGGTAATCTCTATGGATTCTATATGGACTGTACGCGGCGGAACGTTGATTGTTTCGCCTTTCCTGGCCCTTTTGTAAAGCGGTTCTCCCTGGACCTTAATCGCACTGTACATGCTCGGAACCTGTATAATATCACCGATAAGCTGATCGGCCGCTTTCCGGAGCACGGCCTGATCAGGCCAGTTGTTTCCGGTCTCAAGGACCCTGCCTGTCGCATCCTGCGTATCTGTACTGCTGCCAAACGCGATAACTGCTTCGTACTCTTTTTCTTTATCTGTCAGATAATCAAAAAGGCGGGTGGCTTTTCCCATCATGATCGGCAGCACACCGGCAGCTTCAGGATCCAGCGTTCCTGCATGCCCGACACGTTTCATACCTGTTATACGGCGCAGCGCAGCCACTACGGCCGCGCTGCTCATTCCGCTGGGTTTGTTTATGTTGAAAAATCCGTTCATTTCTTATCCGTTCAGTTTTCGGATCATCGCTTCCAGCACGAGATCCATCGCTTTATCTATGGGTCCGTCCATCGTGATACCGGAAGCCTGCGGATGGCCGCCGCCTCCGAAGGCCTGTGCGATATCGCTGACGCTGTCGGGTTTCAGCGCGCGGAGGCTGAATTTGATTCTCCCGCTGTCATCTTCCCTGGCCAGCATAGCCATCCTGGTTCCGATCGTATCGAGCCCGAAATTGACAATCGTATCCGCATGCTCGCTCAGCGCGCCGCATTCCGTAAAGTCTTCCCGCAGCAGTTTCATGACTGCGATCCGGCCGTTTTCAAAATATTTCAGGCTGTTCAGCGCCCTGCCGATCAGCAGTACCTGGGGCATGGCGCGTTCCCTGAACAGAATCCGGTTCAGTCTTGCAAGCGGAAGCTTCTGTTCCATCAGCTCACTCATGATCTCAAAGCATTCCGCATTAGTCGAGGAAAACGAAAAATTCCCTGTATCTGTACTGATGCCTGTATACAGGCAGATGGCAATTTCAGGATCCAGTTCGATTTTGAGTACCTTCAGCTGTTCCCGGATCAGATTACAGGTGGCAGGCGCGTCTCCGTCCACACTGTTAATCTCCATAAACAGCGGATTGGTCGGATGGTGATCAATCTGGGCGGTATGTTTACTGACTGTCATCAGGTTTTTACAGGCGCCCAGCCGTTTTTCATCACTGACATCAACAGAAAGCATCAGGTCAAACGGACCGTCGTCCGGGGAAGGTTCCTTCATTTCAGAAATGCCGGGAAGAAAAAGCAGCTGATCCGGCACTTTCCCGTCACAAAAAAGGGAAACTGATTTTCCGAGTTTTTTAAGCGCAATGCTGATCGCCGCGGCTGATCCGAGCGTATCCCCGTCCGGATTGATATGGCTGCAGACTGCAATCGTTTCAGCGTTCATGATCGCTTCGGCTATCCCTTCAGGATTCCTGATCATCGCACTCATCGTCCGCTTCCTCCGTTCCGATTGTGTCTGCCAGGATCCTGGCAATATGGACGCCGTATTCGATATTTTTATCATTCACAAAAATCAGTTCGGGCGTATAGCGTATAATCATCCGTTTCCCGAGTGAATGACGGATAAACCCCTTTGCGTTCTTCAGCGCGTTGATCAGGTCATCACGCTTGTCTTCTTCCAGAACGCTGATATAGATTTTGGCATATCTCAGATCTCCGGTCACTTCAGCGCGTGTTACCGAAAAAGTGCCGCTGATTCTGGGGTCATGCAGCTCTTCCCGGATAATGGAATCCACTTCACGCCGGACTTCTTCCGATATCCTGTCAATTCTCTGGTATTTCATGTCAGCGCGGAATCTCCTCCATAATATAGCACTCCACGATATCGCCTTCCTTGATATCGTTGTGTCCTTCCAGGCTCATACCGCATTCATATCCGGCTGCCATTTCCTTGACATCATCTTTCAGATGGCGAAGGCTGCTCAGTTTTCCTTCGAATACAACCACGTTATCGCGCAGCAGTCTCACGCCCGCATTCCTCTGGACTTTACCGTCCTGTACATAGCAGCCTGCGATGATACCGCTTCCGGTGATCTTGAAAACATTGCGAACCTCGGCATGGCCGAGCAGCACTTCCCTGTATTCCGGTTCAAGCATGCCCTTCATGGCCAGTTCCATATCTTCAATTGCTTTGTAGATAACCGTATACAGGCGAACATCCACTTTCTGCTTTTCAGCTGCTTCCCGTGCGGAAGCATCCGGCCGGATATTAAAGCCGATAATAATCGCGTTGAATGCGGACGCAAGGTTCACGTCATCCTTTGTGATGGCACCGGCAGCACTGTGCAGAACACGAATCTTCACTTCATCGCTGGACAGCTTCTCCATTGCCTGTTTGACAGCCTCAACAGAACCCTGGACGTCCGCTTTGATAATCAGGTTCAGCGTGGTGACTTTGCCCGCCTCGATGGATGAGAAAAGATTTTCCATGCTCATCTTGGCCATGGTGGCTTCCCTGCTGGCCCTGATCTTTTCACGCCGTTCGTCTGCGACCTGACGGCTCAGATGATCATCGCCGACAGCGATCATTTCATCGCCCGCGCTGGGAACATCATCGAATCCCATAATCTCCACCGGCATGGACGGGCCCGCTTCGCTGACGCGTTCGCCTTTGTCATTGATCAGCGCGCGGACTTTACCGGATGCAAGGCCTGCGATAATGCTGTCGCCCACATGGAGTGTGCCGTTCTGCAGCAGAACCGTGGCAAGCGGTCCTCTGGCTTTATCAAGCTTGGCCTCGATGATAACACCGCGTCCAAGACGGTTGGGATTCGCCTGCAGCTGCAGCATATCAGCCTGCAGAAGAATCATTTCAAGCAATTCGTTGACGCCCTGTCCCGTATGGGCGGATACAGGAACACAGATTGTTTCACCGCCCCAGTCCTCACAGACAAGTCCGTACTGGGTCAGGTCCTGTTTGACTTTTTCCGGATTGGCGTCCGGCTTATCCATCTTGTTGATTGCCACGATTACGGGTACTTCGGCCGCTTTGGCATGATTGATGGATTCGACGGTCTGCGGCATGACGGAGTCATCCGCCGCAACGACCAGTACCGCGATATCCGTTGCCTGGGTGCCGCGGGCACGCATGGCTGTGAAAGCTTCGTGGCCCGGCGTATCCAGGAAAGTGATTTTCTTGCCGTCAACGTCCACGGTATAAGCGCCGATATGCTGTGTGATACCGCCGGCTTCCCCGGCTGTCACGCGGCTTTTGCGGATATAGTCCAGAAGGCTGGTTTTGCCATGGTCAACGTGGCCCATTATGGTGACAACCGGAGGCCTGGGCTGCAGGTTCTCTTCGGAATCGTCGAAATCTTCCGCCACAAGGGCAGCTTCCGCTGATTGTTCCTGTTTGCGTTCAAGCGTGATTTCAAAATCGGAGCATACAAGCTGTGCGGTATCAAAATCAATTTCGCTGTTGATTGTTGCCATATTGCCCAGCAGGAAAAGCTTTTTGATAATCTCGCTGGCAGACTTTCCGATTTTTTCAGTCAGGTCACGAACGGTGATTGTATCTCCGGCCATGTAGGCTGTTTCGATCTTGATCGGGGCCATCATCTGCTGCGCACTGGGTTTCTTGGAACGCGAGCGCTTTCCGCCGCGGATGACTTCGTCATCATAACCGTTGTAATTATTATTGCGGCTGGCTTGTTTTCTGTTACGGCTTACATGTTCCGGATCATGCTGGCGGATATAGTTTTTCTTGTTCGGGTCATAATTGGATACCCGTTCTTTTTCCATGGGAACAGCCAGTTCTGGTGCGCGCTGCCTGCTGCCCATACCGCCCTGGCGGTTGCCGGCATATCCGCTGTTCTGCGGCCTGCCGCCGGCATTGGGGCCGGCCGGGCGTCCGTACTGTCCGGGCTGTCCGGCGGGACGCCCGTAGTTTCCTTGCTGTCCGGCAGGACGTCCGTACTGTCCGGGCTGGCCGGCAGGACGGCCGTAAGGTCCCTGCTGCTGACCGGCGGGACGGCCGTAAGGGCCGGCAGGTCTTGCAGGTCTTGCAGGCTGCGGGTTGTCTCCCGGACGGCTGATAATCTGACCGATTGCCGGTTTCCGGGGTTCAGGCGCTTTTGCCGGTTTTTCGTTGCCGGTGTTCGGATCAAAGGTCTGTGACACCGGAACAGGCGTTTCCGTTTTTTCCGCAGGTGCTTCCGACGCCGGCTTAGCAGGTTTCTTCGCGGCTGCCTGCTCGGCGGGTTTTTCCGCGGCTTTTTCGGTGGCTTTGGATGCATCATCCTGCATAGCGGCTTCCATCATCTGCTTTTCTTCTTCATCAAGCATCGTGAAAGCTTTTGTGTGTGCAGACTGAGCCTTCATCTGTTCCTGCTGCCTGCGTCTTGCCGCCTCTTCTTCCGCCTGCCGGTTCATCTCCATATCGAGCCGTTTCAGCGTATCAAACAGGCTGTCCGCTTCTTTCCTGATCCGGGTGGCCTGTTCCAGAATACCGGAAGCCTCCTCCACCAGACCCTTTGTTGCATCCTTTAAGTTTACTTTCGCCATTAGACGTTTGTACCCCCTGCCGTATTCCGGCAAATAATCTGTGAGTATATTGTTCAGCTGCCCGTTACAGACAGCCTGCTGCCTGATCAGCAAAGGATCCTTTTCGGATTGCCATCAGGACCCCCTGATATCCTGTTGCTGTTTCCATTAATCCGACGGGAATCACCGCAAATTGCGTCCGGGTTCTTTCACACAGGTTCTCCATTTTTTTGCGCGTATTGATTCCTGTGCTTTCATCCATCAGCAGAATACCGCATTTGCCGGCTTCGATCATCATGCGGCAGGCATCTGTTCCCGTAACCGCCTGCCTTGCTCTGAGCGCAAGGCCCATCATACCGGTCAGTTTCTGTTCGTTCATTTCAGGATTGATCACCGTGACCCATTTGCTGTATTTCAGCTGTCAGCGCGTCTGTCACTTCCTGTGACAGCGTTGTGTCAAGCTGGCGTTCAAGCTGTTTCTGCCGGATGGCCCGTGTCAGGCACTCCGGCCTGCGGCAGATATATGCGCCCCGTCCGGAACGTTTGCCTGTATCATCAATTGCAACTTCGCCATCCGGCGTACGGACAATTCTGATCAGCTCACGTTTCTCTTTCATTTCACGGCAGCCGACGCACATCCGCATAGGGATTTTTTTCGGCTTCATTCATTCCTCCGGATGATTACATCGTATCGTCGTCGCCGTTCAGGCTTGCATCGAAATCCATCGTAAAGCTGTCGTAAGAAGGAGTTTCGACCTGAACGTACTCGGTCATTACACCGTTTTCATCCACCATGTCATCCATTTCAGCGGCCTGGCTCTGACTCTTGATATCGATTTTCCATCCGGTCAGTTTCGCGGCCAGGCGGGCGTTCTGTCCTTCTTTTCCGATGGCGAGGCTCAGCTGGTTGTCAGGAACGATCACGCGGAAAGCTTTCTCGTCTTTTGCCTGATATACGCTCAGCACATGAGCGGGATTCAGCGCGTTTGCAACAAATTCCGCCGGGTTGCTGGACCATTTGATGATGTCGATTTTTTCGCCTTTCAGCTCGGCGACAACCCGGTCTACACGGCCGCCTCTCTGGCCGACGCACGCTCCGACAGGATCGATCATCACATCCGCGCTGTGAACCGCGATTTTTGTGCGGCTTCCGGCTTCGCGGGCGATATTCTTGATCGTAACGATACCGCCGGCAATTTCAGGCACTTCCATTTCAAACAAACGCTTGACCAGGTTCGGATGAATCCGGCTCACATAGACCTGGGGAGTATAACCGGCATTCTGGCTGGTTTTGTGCACTTCAAGAATATAGACCTTGATATGGTCATCATCGTGAAGGACTTCTCCCGGGATCATCTCATCCTTTTCGAGAACACCTTCCGTCCTTCCCAGGTCAACATATACGGCCTTCGGTTCGATCCGCTCGACGATACCGGTCAGGATTTCGCTTTCCTTCTCAATGTATTCGTCATAAATCTTTCCGCGTTCCGCTTCACGGATATGCTGAATGATCACCTGTTTTGCTGTCTGGGCGGCAACGCGGAGGAAGCCCTTGGGTGTCACATCCACTTCGGCAATATCTCCCATCTGGTATGTCGGATTGATCTCCTGGGCTGCCTTCAGGGAAATCTGGTTGGTGGGATCTTCGATTTCATCATCTTCCAGAATCAGTTTCCTGGCATAAACAGATATGCTTCCATCCTGGCGGTTGACGGTAACATCAAGGTTGTTCGGGGCCGCTTCCGTCTTCGGAAGGTTTTTCCTGTAAGCGGCTTTCAGCGCTTCTTCAATGGTCTTGAAGAGGGTTTCTTCCGGGATTTCCTTTTCTTTTGCCAGCATTTTAATAGCGTCTATTACTTCGGATTTCATGGTTGCTTTCCTTTCTCACGTACATCCGTGCCGTTTTCATTTTCTTCCGTTTTCTCTTCATCGCCGGAAAGGTCGACTTCTTCAATCCCTTCCATATCGACAACAGGTTTCACAAGCGCTGCAGCTTTGCGCGGGATCCTGAAAACACCTTCCTGTGTGTCAAGCAGAATGTCTCCGCTCTCAAGCCCGGCAAGAAGTCCGCAGAAAACCTTGCTGCCGTTTAAAGGTTTAAAAAGCCTGACTTCGATCTCATTGCCGAGATTTCGCTCAAAATCACGCTCTTTTTTCAGCGGCCGGTCAATGCCCGGAGATGAAACTTCCATGAAGTCATAGTCAACAGCGTCTGCAAGGGAACGCACCGCTTTATGAAACGCTTCGCAATCATCAAGGCTCACACCCTCGGGCTTGTCGATGTAAAAGCGAAGATACTTGCCGGTCGGTTCTCTGTCAAGGCAGACATCTACCAGTTCATAACCCAGGCGGGCTGCTATGGGCGCGCATTTTCCTTCCAGCTGTGCGGTTCCTGCTGCTGCTTTAGCCATGTGTTACCTTCTCATGTTTCCGGGCAATGAAAAAGAGCGGAAAACATAGCCTTCATCAGCCAGCGTATTTCCAGCGGGAAGATAAAACCCGAGCTGAATATCCGGAGGCTTTCAGGCTGTTTCCGTTCTTTACGTTAAACCCTTCTTTCAAGGCATTTCGCCGCTTTAATCGTATGGAAAACCATACGCCGGAAAGTATAACACACTTCCCGGCGCATGGCAAGCCTTATTATCCAATATTTGCAAGGTTTTTACATCTTTTCGAACACCGGAATCCGGTCAAGCGGAGCCGGAACTGAAACGGTCCTGCCTCCCTGGATGACTTCGTTGCTGTTGACATCCCTCCAGCAGCCGGCCGGAAGATATACGGAGCGTTCTCTCGCCCGGTACTCCAGCACAGGCGCAACAAGATACCGGCTGCCGAACATATACTGATCCTGCAGCTCCCAGCACTTGTCGTCTTCCGGGAATTCAAAGAACATTGTCCTGATTAATGGCGCGCCTGTTTCATGCGCCTCCCGGTACAGGCTGCTGATATAGTCATGCATGGATATCCTGATGTCATAGTATTTCCGCATGATGCGGTAGTTTTCCTCACCGTAGGACCACAGTTCATTCGGCTGCCCCGTGTGCAGATATCCGCCGCCCATGTCGCGCGTGTCCAGCGGGGGGATATTGTAAGGTCCCCGGTCGCCGTGCATCCTGAGCACAGCGCTGTAAACCGCAAACTGATACCAGCGGATCAGGAGCTCCCGGAACTCCGGATCATTCACATCATCCGTCATAAATCCGCCGATATCCGTCGTCCACCAGGGGATACCGGCAATACCGATATTCAGCCCGGCCTGGATCTGTTCCCGGAAAGACTCAAACGTGCTCGGCACGTCGCCTGACCATATAACGTTGCCGTATTTCTGGCTGCCCGCCCAGCCGCAGCGAAGCAGGTTCACCGCTTCAATCCCTTTATCCCTGCTCATCGGCTCATAAAAAGCCCGCGAGAACATCTGGGGATACATATTGCTGCAGCTCAGCGCGGGGCCTGCGTAATAGCGGTAATTGTCAAAGTCATACACGCCGTAATCCGGTTCCGAATTATCCAGCCAGAATCCGTCAATCCCCAGGTCGGCATAGTTTCTCCTGCATACTTCCCAGATATATTCCCGGGCTTCCGGATTGAAGGGATCGATCTCCACGCAGTCACCCTGATAATCATAGGTCTGTGCTGCGCCACGCTCAGTCCGGATCAGGAGGCCGCGCTCCGTCATCGGTCCGAAGTTCTCGCTTCTGCGGTCAACGCTGGGCCAGACGGATACGATGACACGGATGCCCATCTGATGCAGTTCATCAATCATGGCTTTGGGATCAGGCCAGTATGTTTTGTCAAATTTCCAGTCCCCCTGGACAGTCCAGTGAAAGAAGTCGATGACAATCTGATCAATCCGGATACCCTCCTGCCGGTATTGCCGGGCAACTGTCAGCACTTCGTCCTGTGTCCTGTAGCGAAGTTTGCACTGCCAAAGGCCCATCAGGCTGTCCGGGAACATCGGCGCCCTGCCGCTGACTGCGGTATACTGTAATAAAATATCCCGCGGATTCTCCCCGGCTGTAATCCAGTAATCCATCTGTCGTGTGCTCCGGGCAGTCCATTCCGTCTGATTGCTGGCAAAGGTCACCCTTCCGACAGCCGGATTGTTCCAGAGAAAACCGTAGCCATAGCTGCTGATCATAAACGGCACGGAAATCTGGCTGTTTCGCTGGGCAAGTTCGAGCATCGTCCCCTTCAGGTTCAGATACGGCTGCTGATACTGGCCCATTCCGTATATTTTTTCACCTTCATTGGCATCAAAGCGTACCGTGAGCTGATAATCCCCGGCACCGATAATTCCCTTCCATTCCCGGTTGACAATTTTCAGGCAGCGGCTGGTTTTCGAAAGGGTCCCGCCGTAAAAACGGTAATACTCCCTGAGAATCAGCCTGTCATCCCGGAAAAAGCTGATAACGCCGGCAAAATTGACAGCAGCCCTGAGCCTCCCGTTTGTAATCTGAGCGCAGGGAACCTTTGTGATGGTACCGTCCCCAACCGGAAAATCTTCTTCCCCGATCCGAATCTCACAGCGGGTCTCTTCCGGCTTCTCCGTCAGTGCCCAGTCGCATCCTGTCCAGGCGTCATACATCACTGCACGAACGCGCAGTGAATCCCTGCCCCACGCTTCAATCCGCAGGCTTTCACCTTCGCGCCGGGCGATCAGCGCATTGCCTTCTTTCAGAAACTGCATCCGTGCTCTCCCTTATTCTTCAATCTTCGCGAGAACCATCGCCGTCCGGCAGGGACTGTAAACGTCAAAACCGAGACCCCTGCCTTCAACGTACGAAGTCTGGTAAACAAAATCATGATCAATCAGAGCAGGGCCGCCGAACCGTTTTTCGTCAGTGCTCAGGATCACCTTATAAGCGCCCTCCCCCGTTGTATGCGCATGCAGGAAGAACGACTGCTCGGAATAGCTGTTGTGGAAATTAAACACAAACAACAGTTTTCCCCTGCTGAAAGTGATAATCTTCCTGTCCGGGTCGATCCACAGGCTGACCGCGTAGGGATCATTCAGCAGTTTTGTGTCTTTGGCAAGGTTGACCATGGCTTTGTCAAAATCATTCAGCCATTCATATTTCAGCTTCGGATTGTCCACCAGCGACCATTGTCTACGGCAGTATTTGTAGCTCCAGCCGTTTCCTTCCCGCGGAAAGTCGATCCATTCCGGATGGCCGAATTCATTGCCCATGAAATTCAGGTATCCGTTTCCGCCGAGGCTCATGGTATAAAGGCGGATAATCTTATGCAGTTCTATGGCGCGGTCCATCGTCAGGGAATGATAATCCTTCATCATTCCGGTATACATTTCCGCGTCGGCCATTCTGAAAATAATCGTCTTGTCTCCGACCAGGGCCTGGTCATGGCTTTCGCAGTAGCCGATCACTTTTTCCTGCGGACGCCGCGTTGTCATCTCATGCCACAGGGCATGCATGTTCCAGTCTTCGTCCCTGGTGTCCTTCAGCAGTTTGATCCAGTAGTCCGGTTCACCCATCGCGAGACGGTAATCAAAGCCGATGCCGCCCTGTTCAATCGGCAGGCACATACCCGGCATACCGCTCATATCTTCCGAAACCGTAGTGGCGTTCGGATTGACTTCATGAATCAGTTCATTCGCCAGCTGCAGGTAGTTCAGCGCCTCCAGGTCCGTATTCAGGTTGAAGTACATATCATAGTTGGTAAACGCGCTGCCAAGCCCGTGATCATGATAAATCATGCTTGTAACACCGTCAAAACGGAATCCGTCAAAGTGGTATTCAGTCTGCCAGTATTTCAGGTTGCTCAGCAGGAAATGCAATACTTCCACGCGTCCGTAATTGAACAGTTTCGTTCCCCAGGAGGGATGCCAGCCCTGGCCGCCTTCAAGGAAATACTGGTTTTCTGTGCCGTCCTGAAGCTGAAGTCCTTCCCCGACATTCGGGCAGGCGTGGCTGTGAACGACATCCAGCAGTACGCGGATTCCCATTCCGTGCGCGGTATTGACCAGGTATTTCAGATCTTCCGGATCCCCGTACCAGTGGGCCGCGGCAAAAAAGTTTGTTACCTGATAGCCGAATGAGCCGTAATACGGATGTTCCTGAATGGCCATCAGCTGGATTGTGTTGTATCCGAGGTCTCTGACGCGCGGCAGCACATTTTCGGCAAATTCGCGGTATGTACCGATCCCCTCCTTGTCCTGGCTCATTCCCACATGCGCTTCATAAATCAAAGGAGCGTCCGGTTTCTGTTCGATAAATGCCTGATCTGTCCAGGCATATGGTTCGGGATCCCATACCTGCGTGCAGAGCAGATGCGTTTCTTCATCCATAACAACCCTGGTACTGTAGGCAGGCAGCCGTTCAAACCAGTCTTCTCCATGACGGATCCAGAGTTTGATATTCTGCCCGTTTTTCAGGCTGTCCCGGCCCTGCAGGGTGATTTCCCACACGCCGTTTTCCCCGCGGTCCAGCGGATGGCTTTCCCTGTTCCATTGATTAAAGTCTCCTAACAGGCGCACTTCATCCGCTCCGGGCAGCCACTCCCGGAAAACCCAGCCCTGCTCAGTCCGGTGAAATCCGAAATAAAGAAATCCGTTGGCAAAATCGCTGATCGTTGAAGCGTCTCCGACAAGCTGCCAGCGTTTCTCCTTAAAGCGGTTCATCCGCAGTTCGATATCACCGGCATGCGGAGCAAGCCAGGGATCGATTTCCGTAATCTGATAAGGTGCATTCAATCTTTGGATATCCATTTCTTTTTCCTCCGCCGTTATTGTCCCTGAACCTGTTTTCCGCTTACATCATAATACCGTATGGATACCAGTGTTTTTGTTTCATCATACTGATACCGGATCTCGCTGTATCCGCCGCCGGGAATATCCATCGCAATCCCGTCGGTTCCCAGGAAAACACGGCTGGTCACGATACCGTCCTCATCCTTTGTATCCTGGTAGCCCGCGTATCCTTTGCTGCATTTGACGGTATTCCCCTCCGTATCCTGATAGGTCACTTTTTCGATACCGCCCGTATAATCATAACTGTACAGGATCTGCCCGACACCCAGTCCGTTGTTGGTCCTGTTTCCGTCTTTGTCAAGAAACCATTCCCTGACAACCCTGTCGTCTTTCATTTCCTGTACTCTGGTTGCCACGCCGGCTTCATCTGTTACGACAGAGCCGCTGAGATCGTATCGGGTTGTTTTGACCACATTGCTGCTGTCATAGCTGTATTCTTCCCAGGCATAACCCATTCCCCGGTCTGTCAGCTGCTCACGGGTATCGTAATACTTGACGCTGATAAGCCTCCCCTTTTCATCTCTCTCCTTCACGCACCGGCACCACCCGTCCGGACCGGACGCGTTGGATTCGTCAGCATGATAATACCGAATACTCAGCACCTGGTTGCTGCCGCCGACTTTTTTGATGTTCTGCCGGACGATGGCATATCCCTGCATGCAGTCCACCGCTTTGCCTTTGGCATCCCGGTAGGTCCTGCTTTTCAGGAGTTTTCCGATATATTCATTATTCACTGAAGCGTATCCGAGGGACGGAACCATCACCGGCTTCTTATTCAGGCCGAAATAGGTGATGGAACGCACATCACCGAATCCGAAATAAGTCATGGAAACTCTTGAATACCCCATGCTGTTCAGGGTTTGTTTCCCGTTCCGGTCCAGGTATACAATCTCTGTAACATTCCCCTTGTCTTTTGTAACGGTTCTGCCGGAATAGCCGCCCGCCACTTCAAAAGGCTGGCCCTCCGTATCGTAATACTGTTCCGTTGTTTCGGAACCTTTATACGTATACCGGACAACAGCGTAGCCTTCAGGGCCGGCCGCAAGCTGTCCGGCGTCATCCTTCCAGACCGTTTCCTTAATCTTTCCGTTCGATTCAGTGTTTTCCGGATGCACTTCAGCCGCGGCGCAAGCCAGAGCGAAAACGCAAAGAAGCAAAACCGCGATCCCCGCCATAAGTCCTTTTTTCATCAATCCCATTCACCTGTCTCGTTTTGTTTTATAGCCCTCAGGGCTTCGGGAATTCTTCTGTTAATTATATCAAAAAGCCCGGTATAGTACAACCGGGCTTTTCAACTATTCGTCCGCAATGTGTTCCATCATGTCTCCGATGCCTGAATCCGGACCGACCTCGGTGAAATACAGTCCAAACAGCGTATTGTCGTGTTCCCCGCCCCTTTCAAACGCCCAGTCACGTTTTACCTGGCTCCGATGGAACTGGAAAGCCTCCTCGGCAACGTCAAACCCTGTTTTTCCGCCGAATGCCTTCAGCGGTATATTCCAGTCACATGGAATCACATTCTTCTTGTATTCATGCAGATAGAGTTTTTTGACCTGCCAGGTTCCGTATTTTTCAGCAGACTTTGGATAATTCCTGCTGTCGGCAGCCAGTTTGATACAGTGTTTCGCTGAATCGCAGGCCACCCTGTGGGCACCGTGGCCGTATTCGCCGTTTTCCCCGTGAGTCACAAGAACCTCAGGCTGGTGTTTCCGGATAACTTCCGTAACCAGGCCCCAGACCTTTTTGGACCCCTTCCATTTGGTATACTGTCCGTCCAGAGACTTGCCGTTCTTATCAATCAGACCGATAAACTCCGGGTAAACTCTGACACCGCAATGCCAGAGCGCATGAAGCAGCTCCAGTTTCCGCATGCCCCCCGTAGGAGCCATGACCGCCACCTGTACACACAGTCCGCGTTCCCCTGCATAAGTCGGAAGCAATCCGGCAAACCACAGGATTTCATCATCCGGATGTCCCGTCAGCAGCATCATATCGCATTTTCCGGCAGTCTGCCATTCCTGGACAGCCGCGGGCTTCTCTCCCTTTCCGTAAAGGCGGAGTTCCGATATACGGATTCTTTCCGTAACGTTCCCTTTGATTCTGATATCATTGTATCCCCGGCTGAGCTCATGCCAGTGAACCAGGTATTCCCCGCCTTCCGCAACCTTTTGCCATTCGCCGTCATCCGTTTCCCGGACTTCCAGGTCATAAGTCAGCGGTGCGGTAAACTTTTCAAAAAGCATGATATAAACACCGTATACCGGCGTTTCGCTGTGTATTTCAAGCCACCCCGTCTTTTCCTTGAACGGGAAGTATGTTTTGAAAACATCATCATACATCAGGTCGAAATCCTTATTCCGCCCGTTGGCTTCAAATGTAACCCCTTCCCTTATTTCAGCCGCTTCGTCCGCGGCAGCAAAAGAACACAGGCAAAGCAGCGTGATGGCAATGAACAGGAAAAATACCGCTCGTCTCAATTCTTCTTCTCCTTCAGGCCTTCCGTTTTATTCATCCCCGGATCCGGCCGACAGAATTATACCGCCGATTCCGTTTCCTTTTCAACTGACAAAAAAGAAAAACAAAACATCCTCCTTGACAAAAACAGTCTGTTCCCGGATCATATTTCCGATCCTGCTGTTTGTCCATGGAGGAATATCTGTGAGTTACGAAATAAAGTCCGCTCGGTTTCTCGCCGCCGAAATGCTTGCCCGGATTGTCTGCCCCGGCGACAGCGTCATTGACGCCACGATGGGCAACGGTCACGATACGCTCTTCCTCTGCAAAGCCGTCGGACCCGGAGGGCACGTCTATGCCTTTGACATTCAGCCTGAGGCTGTATCCTCTACGGAAGCGCTTCTCCGGGAGAACGGAGCGGATGCGCAGGCCGAGCTCTTCTGCTGCGGGCATGAATATATGGCGGAATACATCCCCGGAAAAGTCCGCGCCGTTGTCTTCAATCTCGGCTGGCTTCCCGGCGGGGATCACGGGATCACAACACGCTGGGAAACAACCCGAATCGCCGTGGAAAAAGCGCTTGATCTGCTGCTTCCCGGCGGTATGCTGGTTCTCTGTGCTTATCCCGGCCATTCTGAAGGAACCCGGGAGCTCCGGGAACTGACCGCTTTTTTTGCAGCTCTCTCAAACAAAACTTTCAACGTGCTTCATCAGCGTTTTCTCAATGCGGCTCCCGGAGCTCCGGAGTGTTTCGCGGTCCAGCGGATGCGATAAGCGGATATCCTCCGCGCAGTACGATAAAAGCGAACAAAAAGCTTCCCGGCGGTCCGGGAAGCTTTTTTTCTTCATGATGGTCAGTCATCGTCATCCGTAGGCGGAGCAGCCTCTTCTTCCGTCTGTATATCCCGGAACGCCGAATACATCGGCTCAACCTGAAGTCCCCGTATGTGCCGGTCGACGTAGTTTTTGGTAATCTTTGCGACTGTTCCCGAAAGAACGATCACGCCGATCAGGTTCGGAATCATCATCAGCCCGTTGAAGGTATCCGCCAGGTCCCAGGCCAGGTTATCACCCATGACAGCACCGCCGAACACACAGATCACAAACAGGACGCGATAGATGATCGTCCATTTTTCGCCGAGCAGGTATTCGCAGGCCTTGGTTCCGTAATGGCTCCATCCAAGCACTGTGGAGAAGGCAAACAGCATAATGGATACGGCGATAAACCCGGAACCGATTACCCCGAATTTCTGGTTAAACACCGTCGCGACCAGGTCATTCTTTGTTAAATTCGTGAATCCCTCCGCGAGCGCGCCGGTCTGCAGGTTGATCAGTCCGGAAGACAGGATGGCAAATGCGGTCAGTGTGCAGACGACAATCGTGTCCGCAAATACTTCAAAGATACCCCACATACCCTGCTTAACAGGTTCCTTGACGTTTGAGTTGGAATGGACCATCACTGAGGAACCAAGGCCGGCTTCATTGGAAAACACGCCGCGCTTCATGCCCCACTCGATTGCCAGTTTGATCCCGTATCCGACCATGCCGCCGGCCGCTGCCTGCATGCCGAAGGCGCCTTTGAAGATCGCTTTGAACACCGCCACGAACTGGTCAATGTGCAGGAAGAAAATCGTGATGGTGCCGATCATGTAAAGGATCACCATGAAAGGAACGATCTTCTCCGTAACCGCGGCAATCCTTTTCAGGCCGCCGACAACCACCAGGCCCACCAGGATCATGATCACCAGGCCCGTCACCCATGTCGGAATGCCGAATACATTCAGCATATTGCCGGAAATGGCGTTCACCTGGGTCATGTTGCCGATTCCGAAGGAGGCAACCAGGCAGAAAAACGCAAACAGGCCGGCCAGCACAAGGCCGATCGCCTTGCAGCCCTTTTTGGATCCCAGGCCGTCGCGCAGGTAATACATGGCCCCGCCGGACCACTCGCCCTTGGAGTTCTTGCGGCGGTAGAAGATACCCAGCACGTTTTCGGAATAGTTGGTCATCATGCCCAGGAAGGCCATCACCCACATCCAGAACACAGCGCCCGGACCGCCCATCAGGATAGCGCCTGACACACCGACAATATTACCCGTTCCGACCGTTGCGGCAAGAGCCGTACAAAGGCTCTGGAACTGGGAAATGCTTTTGTCTTTTGTGTGCGATGTTACATGTTTGTCCTTGAATATCGCGCCGATCGTTTTCTTGATCCAGTGGCCGAAATGGGTCACCTGGAATACTTTTGTCAGCACGGTCATCAGCAGGCCGACGAAGAAAAGCAAAGCCAGGGCGGGTATTCCCCACACAACGCCGTTCACCGTATCGTTTACGTCTGCGACCGTTTTCAGAAAGCCGTTCGTTTCCTCTGCCGCCGCCAGGGCTGAAACAGATATGCCTCCGAGAAGGATCCCTGTGAACCACGCCTTTTTATGCATATAACCTCCTGCCTTTCACTGTGTTTTCAACGTAAAAGCGCCTCCGAGCAGAATGCCCGAAGACGCCCTTGTCTCTTGCGGCAAATTTTACAACCTGCTTTTTGGACTGTCAATTATTTCAACAGGCAGAAACATCGAAAAAACACTGGTAATCTGTTTCATCTGTTTTTTACCCCTGCTTCAGACATTGACATCATCCGGTATTCGCACTACGATATGAATCAGGGAAAAGGAGTGAATATCAATGTCAGGAAAACATGTTTCTTTCTCCATGATCAGCCTTCTTCTGTCTGTCGTGCTCCTGCTTTCAGCTGTTCCCGCGCCTTCCCGCGCGGACAAATCCGGAATCGGCCCCGGATATCATTTTGCTTTCGGCTGCTTTGAGCAGGACAACCTGAGCGTGAACGGAAAAGAGCCGATCGTCTGGCGTGTCCTGGATACGGATGAAAGCAGCGGTTTTGTGCTTGCTGTATCCGAATTCGGCCTGTACACCATGAAATACCACCGGAATAACAAACGGACTGCCTGGGGTGAAACCGATGTCCGTGACTGGCTGAATTCTTCCTTTCTTTCCGCTTTTACGCAGGATGAGCTGCAGCAGGTCCGTCTGACCGATGCAAGCGGTTCGGTTGACCGTTTTTTCCTTCTGGATTCCGATCAGATCACACGGTACCTCTCCGGCCCGTATCTGTGTTACGCAACTCCCTGGGCGCTGCTGAACGGAGAGGAAGGCGCCTATGTAAATGAAGATACCGGTGCCAGTTCCTGGCTTGTCAGAACGGATGTCGCTGAAAAGCGTATTGCCTGGGTTGGCGGCGGCGGACAGCTCTATTCTCCCACCGGGAAAAAAGGAGTCAATTATCTGAACACGAAGGATAATGTAGTCCGTCCGGCCATGTGGATCCGGCGCGAAGCCTGCGGCAATGCCGTTTATCAGTATGGATTTCCGCTTTATGCCCGCACAAACCAGCGTATCTCCACCCGTTCCGGTCCTTCCACCGCCTACAACGGCCTCGGGGATTATTTCAGCGGCGGCGGTGAACTAGTCCGCGTTCTTTCCCGTGCGCACGACGGATCCATCTGGTGGCTGGAAATCGAATTCGAGTACAACGGTGTCCTTGTCCGGTGCTATACCGGCCTGAAGCGGGTGGATGTCAATATCGGCCGTGTTCCCGACGATCCTGCCGGTTTCCTGGGACAGGGCACCGTACTTTCCGGTGATAACGCGTATTATGGTCCGGGAACCTGGTATAAACTGATGCCCGTCAATCTGACTCCCCCCGCCGGCACAGTCGGAAAAGTGATCAAACAGGAAAGCGGCTGGTATTGTTTTGAATATGATGGTACTGACGGTCCCGTCCGCGTATGGCTTCCTGCCGGTGCGCTGGATATACCGTAACCGTTTCCCATGGATGCTCCGCGCAAAACGGACCGGTTCATACCGGTCTGTTTTTGTTGAATTAACTCTGAATGCAGGGTAGTCAAACATATACCGGAGTAGTATAATTATATGGTTATGAGGCAGGAAGGGAGATATCCCGTGAAAGAATTCTGGAATCCGCTGAAAGCCTATCGGAAAGAGTGTGTGCTGGGTCCCGCTTTCAAGCTGCTGGAAGCGCTGTTTGAGCTGATTGTCCCGCTGATTATCGCGCACCTTGTGGATGATGGCCTGCGGCTGCAGTCGCAGCCCGTTGTGATCCGCTGCTCCTTGCTGCTGATCCTGATGGCTGCACTGGGGCTTGCCGCCTCTGTGACTGCCCAGTACTTTGCCGCGCGCGCCGCAATCGGTTTTTCTTCCGGCCTTCGTTCAAAACTGTTCAGCCATATTCAGTCGCTTTCCTACGCGGATCTGGACCAGATCGGTCCCTCCACCCTGATTACCCGTATTACCGGGGATGTAAACCAGGTACAGACCGGCATCAATCTCGGCCTCAGGCTCCTGCTGCGCTCTCCTTTTGTTGTGTTCGGCTCCATGATCATGGCATGGATCATTGATGCCCGAAGCGCTTTATTTTTCCTTTGTGTCATTCTCCTGTTGTTTTTCATCGTATTCGGCATCATTCTCGGCACGATGCCGCTTCAGAAAAAAGCCCGCGGCCGCCTGGACGATCTCACGGGCGCCGCCAGGGAAAACCTTTCCGGCGTCCGCGTAATCCGGGCTTTTGTGCAGGAAAATAATCAGGTCGTCAGGTTTAATCGTCTCAACAGTCTGCTGACCCGTATCCAGCTTTATACAGGCCGCCTGACAGCCGCCCTGAACCCCCTGACTTTCCTGGTGCTGAATGCTGCGATTCTTCTTCTGATCCGTACAGGTGCCCTTCGCGTCAGCAGCGGTACCCTGTCCCAGGGCCAGGTGATTGCCCTGTATAATTATATGGGGCAGATCCTTGTGGAGCTGATAAAGCTGGCCAATCTGATTATTACGCTTACCAAATCCGCCGCCTGTGCCCGCAGGATCAATGATCTGCTCAGTATATCCCCGTCCCAGCAGGACGGAAAAGAGGCTTTCCCGGACCATCCTTCCGATCTCGTTTTCAGGGATGTTTCCGTACAATACAGCGCGTCAGGCGATCCGAGCCTTGAACATATTTCCTTCTCCGCGAAACCCGGTGAAACCATCGGAGTGATCGGAGGCACAGGCAGCGGCAAAACAACGCTGGTGAATCTGATCCCGCGGTTCTATGATGTTTCAGAAGGTGCTGTCCTGATTGATGGAAAAAACGTCAACGAATACCGGCTTTCCGGGCTTCGCGCCGCAATCGGAATCGTTCCCCAGTACGCATATCTTTTCAGCGGCACAATCCGTTCCAATCTGCTTTGGGGAAACCCCGGCGCAACTGACGATGACCTCAATACCGCTTTGGCCTGCGCTCAGGCTGCCGATATTACAGCAGGCAAGCCCCTTGGGCTGGATGAACCGGTAAGGCAGGGCGGAACCAATTTTTCAGGCGGTCAGCGGCAGAGACTGACCATTGCCCGTGCACTCGTTCGCAAGCCTTCCGTCCTCATCCTCGATGACAGTGCCTCTGCCCTTGATTACGCCACGGACGCCGCTCTCCGGAAATCCCTTCGTTCACTTCCCTTCTCGCCGATCACGTTTATCGTCTCGCAGCGCGTTTCTTCAGTCCGGCATGCGGACCGGATTATTGTGCTGGATGACGGACTGTGTGTCGGCATAGAAACGCACGAGGAACTCCTGAACACCTGCGATACCTATCGGGAAATCTGTGACGCGCAGCAGGAAAAGCCCGTACCGGAAGGGGGTGCCCGTTCATGAGCATCAGTACGTTCCGCCGTGTTCTGGCCTATCTCCGCCCACGGCTCTGTCTTGTCATTCTTTCCCTTCTCATGAATCTGGCCACGGTTGTCCTGACGCTCCTGATCCCCATTCTGATCGGACGCGGAATTGACTGTATTGCCGGTCAGGATCAGGTCGATTTTGTGCGTCTTTCCGGACTGCTGATCAGGGCAGCCCTTTGCGTCGCAGGATCCGCGCTGCTGCAGTGGCTGACAGGTGCCCTGAACAACCGTATGACTTTCCGTACGGTGGAAGACATCCGCCGCGACGCATTCAGCCATATCCAGCAGCTCCCCCTGCGTTATCTGGACAGTCATCCTTCCGGCGATCTTGTATCCAGGATGATGACGGATGTCGATACCTTCGCCGACGGACTGCTGATGGGCTTCACCCAGTTTTTCTCAGGGGTTATGACAATTCTGGGCACACTTGTCTTCATGGTGATGCTCAATCCGCTGATTACCCTCGTTGTCGTTATCCTGACACCGGTTTCCCTGTTTGTCGCGCGTTTTATTGCAAAAAGAACCTTTGACATGTTCCGGCTTCAGTCTGTTACCCGCGGTGAACAGACTGCCCTGATTGATGAAGCCGTCGGCCAGCAGAAGCTGGTTCAGGCCTTCGGTTATGAAAAAGCCATGCTCGATCAGTTTGATGAGATTAACGGCCGTCTGCAGTCCTGTTCTCTCAAAGCCACTTTCTTTTCCTCCCTTGTAAATCCCTCAACGCGTTTTGTCAACGCGCTTGTCTATGCTGCCGTAGCGTTGGCCGGTTCACTGTCCATCCTGTCCGGAGGCGCCCTGACAATCGGCGGGCTGACCAGTTTCCTCAGCTATGCAAACCAGTACACAAAACCATTTAATGAGATTTCAGGAGTCATTACCGAGCTTCAGAACGCGCTTGCCTGCGCCTCGAGGATTTTTGAGCTGATTGATGCCGAACCGGTCACTCCGGATCCTCCTGAAGCAATATCTCCCGGCAGTACGTCCGGTTGTTTCGATCTGGAACATGTCTTCTTTTCATATGATCCGTCACGCCCGCTGATTACCGACCTGAATCTTTCCGTTGCTTCCGGCAGGCGGATCGCGATTGTCGGCCCTACCGGCTGCGGAAAAACCACGCTGATCAATCTGCTGATGCGGTTTTATGATATTGACAGCGGAAAGATCCTTCTTGACGGCACCGAAACGCGTATGATCTGCCGCAGCTCATTAAGAAGAAACATCGGTATGGTTCTGCAGGATACGTGGCTGCCGGCGGGTACTGTCCGTGACATCATCGCCTTCGGCAATCCGCAGGCTTCTGATGAAGAAATCACATCCGCAGCCAAAGCCTCCCACGCGCACAGTTTTATCCGCAGGCTTCCGCAGGGATATGACACCTGTATCCGGGAAAACGGCGGAGCGCTCTCCCAGGGCCAGAAGCAGCTCCTCTGTATTGCCCGTGTCATGCTGTGTCTGCCGCCTGTATTGATTCTTGACGAAGCCACTTCTTCCATCGACGTCTGTACGGAACAGCAGATCCAGGCTGCCTTCTCCTCCATGATGCATGGCCGTACTTCCTTTATTGTTGCGCACCGGCTTTCCACGATCCGCAACGCGGATCTGATCCTGGTCATGAAGAGCGGCAATGTGGTTGAGCAGGGCACCCATGAAGCCCTTCTCTCCGCCGGCGGAGCTTATGCTTCTCTCTACAGATCCCAGTTTGAGCAATAATCATGAAAGGACATCTGCACTATGGAATTATGGCTGAAGAAACTATCCTGCTGCATACCCGAAACACTCCGTTCCCCTTCCCGGCTTGCCCGTTTTGAGCTGGGAAACGCCTTGCCCGGCCTGCGGACGGAGTTATTCCTGAAGGAAGAAATGGGAGACAGCTGGGAAATAAACCCTCAGCCTGACGGATCTTACTGCCTGGCAGGCGGAGAAACCGGCCTGCTGTATGCCGCTTACCGCCTGATTTCAGACTCGCTTTGCGGTACCCGAACCGGCGAATGTCTTTCATCCGCACCGCGGTACGCCCTGAGAATGATCAACTGCTGGGACAACCCGGACGGAAGCGTGGAACGCGGCTACGCCGGCCGCAGTCTTTTCTTTGACGGCGGCAGGCTGTGTTATTCTCCCCGTCGGATCCGTGAACTGGGCCGGCTGCTGGCTTCTGTCGGGCTGAATGTACTTTGCATCAACAATGTCAATGTTCATGATCCCGCCCAGCTTCTCCTGGAGGATGATCTGCCGGATCTTGCCTCCCTGGCGGCGCTTTTCCGCCCGTTCGGCGTTCGTCTGATGGTCTCAGTGGATTTTTCTCAGCCAATGCGCCATGGCATACCAACTGCAGATCCGCTGGACAGCGCTGTACGCAGCTGGTGGAAAGATACTGCCGGACGTGTATATGCCGCAGTCCCTGATCTTGCCGGTTTTCTGGTAAAAGCTGACAGTGAAGGCCGGCCCGGACCTTTTACCTATGGGCGGAATCATTCTGACGGTGCCAACATGCTTGCTGATGCACTTAAACCTTACGGCGGAATGGTTGTATGGAGATGCTTTGTCTATAATTGCAGGCAGGACTGGCGTGACACTTCCACCGACCGGCCAAAGGCAGCATGGGAGCACTATGCCTTCCTGGATGGCCAATTTTCTGATAACGTCATCCTTCAGGTCAAGCACGGACCGTTTGATTTCCAGGTTCGTGAACCGCTCAGTCCTTTGCTTCTTGGCATGAAGAAAACCAATCTGGCCATGGAGCTTCAGCTGGCTCAGGAATACACAGGCCATCAGATCGACCTCTACACCATGATTCCCATGTGGAAGGAATTGTTTGAAGAACTGCCGGAAAATAATATTATGTCCATCGCCGCTGTTTCGAACCTCGGCAGCGACGACAACTATACGGGGCATCCTCTTGCAGCGGTCAATCTGTATACCTATGGCCTGCTGGCATGGGATCCTTCCGTTGATATGCTTTCAGCAGTTACCCGCTGGGTACGCTTGACCTATTCTTTTACTGAAGAGCAGGAACAGACTCTGGTCTCTTTGCTTCTTTCATCACGCCATATCTATGAAAAATACACTGCTCCTCTTGGAATCGGATGGATGGTCACACCGCATGACCATTATGGACCGAATCCATCCGGCTATGAGTATGATCTGTGGGGAACCTACCATAAAGCTGACCGGAATGCCGTCGGCATTGACCGTACCGCTTCCGGCACAGACTTCCTTGGGCAGTATCCGGAAAATATACGTCTGAAATATGAAAATCCGGATACATGTCCGGATCTTTACCTGCTTTTTTATCACCGTCTTCCCTATTCTTTCCGTATGCATGACGGTCGGACGCTGATTCAGCGGATCTATGACGATCATTTTGAGGGACTGGCAGAAGCCCGGCAGATGGCAGAATCCCTGTTTGCCCTGCCTTTCCCTGAACCGGACCTCTCTGTCATTCACACCCGAATGGAAAAACAGCTGAATAATGCACGGGAATGGTGTGATATTATCAATACATTTTTCCATCGCCTGAGTGGTATTGAGGATGCTTCCGGCCGACGGATATATGAGTAAATCAGAAGAGTGAACCGTTGGAAGGCAATTTGCCTTTCCGTTCAGCCTGCCGGTTATGCTTCTTCCAGCATCCGGTCTGCCTTTTTCAGATACAGGGCTGCATACTCGTCAAAATACTCTTCGAAATGATGCTGATGTTCCTGCTGCAGCAGATCGGACATCTGATGAACATCCATGGCGTTGTCTGTCAGTTCGATAATGACAATCGCTATATTGGAGCAATGATCCGACACGCGTTCAAATTCAGCAACAAGGTCATTGAACACATAACCGTTTGCAATTGTACATTTTCCCTTTTGCAGTCGCTGGGCGTGTTTTTCCTTCATCCGCCGGCAGATCCTGTCTATAACTTCCTCCAGCGGCTGAACTCTGTAAGCGCTTTCTGCGTCATTGTTCTGAAAGCTGTCAAACGTGATGTCCACGATTTGTGTGATAGCTTCCTTCAGATTTTCCATTTCCCGTGAACCTTTATCTGAAAACTCTATCTTTTTCTCGTATATTTCCTGTGCCGCTTCAGCAACATTCAAAGCGTGATCACTGATTCTCTCCAGATCTGTAATGGCACGGAGATACTGGCTGACAGCCTTGTTCTGTGTTTCTGTCATTTCCTGTCCTGTCAGTTTCATCAGGTAACTGCCGATTTTGTCCTCATAGCGGTCCACCACTTCCTCCAGGTTGCGGACCGTTTCAACCCCTTTATCTGAATATTCGGTCAGGAGATCCATCGACATCATCAGTGCTTTTTTGGTCAGAAGCGCCATTTTGTTAATGGTCAGGCCGGTCTGTTCCACCGCCAGCGTCGGATAGGCCAGGAAACGTTCTTCCAGGCGTTTCATATCTTCAGTCTCCGCTTCCTCTTCAGGATTGGCCGGCACCAGTCTGATCATCAGTCTCTCAATCAGCGGAATCATCGGCGCCAGCAGCGCAACCGTTGAGAGCCTGAAAACGGTGTTGACCAGCGCGATCGAGAACATGTTCATGGTCATGTTCATGAAAGAGAAATGCACAACGGCATTCAGGCCGTAAAAGATCGCCGCGAAAAGAACGACGCGGATCACTTCGATGATCAGATAGGAAAGCGCGGCGCGCCTGCCGTTGGTGGAGGAGCCCATGCCCGACAGTAAAACGGGAACAGATGCTCCGATGGCAATACCGAGAATAATCGGCAGGGCAATATCCAGCGTGATTACTCCCGTGCTGGACAGCGCCTGCAGAATACCGACAGAAGCCGACGCGCTCTGCAGGACAGCCGTGATCACAATGCCGATCAGCACACCCAGGATCGGATGGCTGAAGCTGGTCATCATGGAAAGGAAAGCGGGATCGCTTTTTAATCCCGATACCGCGCTGCTCATGGTTTTCATGCCAAACATCAGCACGGCAAATCCCATCAGGATATCTCCGATATGAATGACTGTTTTTTTTCTGGCAGTCATCCGGATCAGAATGCCGATGATCGCGATAATCGCGCTGAGTGATTCAGTGGATAACAGCTGCAATGCCGCGGAGGCCCCTTCTCCGCCGATCCCTGAAAGGCAGATCACCCAGCCCGTCACGCTGGTTCCGACCACAGCACCCATAATGACGGCAATTGCCTGCCGGAGTTTCATCATCGCGGAGTTGACAAAGCCCACCACCATCACGCTGGTAGCACTGGAGGACTGTATCACCGCGGTGACGCCCAGGCCAAGCAAAATGCCCCTGAACGGCGTATTGGACAGCCTGTACAGGATCAGTTCGAGCCGGTTGCCCGCAACTTTTTTCAGGCTGTCTCCCATCAGCGACATTCCGAACAGGAACATCGCCACTCCGCCCAGGAGCAAGACAATATCCGAAATTTTCATAATTCCTCCTCCGGTATGTTTCCCTCACGGTATTCCCTGAATACCCACACCGCTTCCCTCATATTCCTTTACACACTGATTATAAAGGATTCTGATCGCTTTGACAAGGAGATTGATCCGCTCCTTTTCTTTCCGACAAAGTGCAGCCAACGGCAGATCCGATAATCATAAAAGCACCGATAATGCTGGAAAGATTCATTGTTTCTCCCAGCAGCAGTGCTGAAAACACCATCGCGGAAACCGGATCAATATAGCTGAATATCGCTGCTGTCTGTGCCGGGATTCCCGGAAGGCTTCCAAAGTACAAGATATAGGCAATGCCGGTATGCACAATACCGACAATCAGTAGCATAACAGCTGTTCTGAAACTGAAATCTTCGAATTTAATTCCGTCTGTCGCAAAAAGATAGGGAATCATAACCATACCTGCTGAAAAAAGCTGAATAACAGTTTTCGGCAGTGCATCGATCCCGACGATCTTCTTGTTCATAATCACAACCGCGGCATAGAGCGCTGCCGCTCCAAGTCCGAGCACAATACCCTTAGTGCTCCCCGGTTGGCTTCCTCCCTCAGTAACGCCTGAAACAAGCACCATTCCCGCTACAGCAATGACGGTAAAAATAATTTTCTTCTGGGTCAGCTTCTCATGAAAAAGCAAAGGGGAAAGTATCACCACAATCGTGGGCTGCATATAATAGCACAGGGTCGCTGTTGCTATTGTCGTATAGTTATATGCTTCGAAAAGCAGGATCCAGTTGAACCCCATCACAGCGCCGGAAATACACAGCCAAAGAAATGCTGCCGCAGGTATTTTCACCTTCCCGGATGGCCGCCTGATAATCATGAAAACCACCAGGGCTAATCCGCCAAGCAATCCCCTGGCGCACGCGATCAGCCCCGAAGGCAGTGGTATAATCCTTCTGAACAGACCTATCGTGCCAAAGATGAGCATAGAGGCGGTAAACATCAGCAGGGAACTGGTCCCCTTTTTTTCTTTATCCATCTGTGCTCATACTCCTGTTTTATGTTTCATCCTGCCAGCTGAGTTTAAAAATCCATTCTGTGGGCTGGATATACTGGAAATTGGGGGCAATTCCGACATCATATCCCTGTCCCAGGTAGATCTCGCGGAATATATCCCGGTGCTGTACCACATAATGATTGGGCGGGAAACGCAGTTCAAGCGTCTTCTCTCCGAGCCTGGCCGCTTTGCGTATCTCCTCGTTGATCCGGCCGCAGTACCAGATACAGCGCAGTGAGCGGCTTCCCGGCGCGTTTCTTTTGCTTTCTTCGTTTGCCTGCTGTCGATCCATCGTTTCAACCTCCGTTCACAGGTCGCTGACAGTCAGTCCTTCGCAGTGATCCAGCACATCCCTGTTTCCCACCACACAGACAGCGCCTTCACGGCTGAACGGATCCAGCCATTCAGCGCACCGGATCAGGTCTTCCGGAACTGTGTGCAGGATCTGCCTGCGGATGCGTTCCGCTTCTTCCCTGGTATATCCGGTCATATATCTCCCGTCAGCCAGAGAGCCTTTATCCCTGGCGCTCAGAAGCGGATTCAGTTCATTCAGTGCGGAGATGATATAAGGATCGAGGTTCTCATTCTGCCCGGCGAATGCTTTCAGATAGTCAGATGCTCCGGCATCCGCGGTCAGGGTCTTTGCGGGCGTCGGATCCCTGTAGGAATAGGAAAAAAGATTCCCTGTCCTGTCAATCTGCAGGCCGGCTCCGTAAGCTCCTCCCTGTACGCGGACCCTGTTCCACAGGTAACCAAGCGTCAGCACAGAGGCGGCAAGCCACATACTGCCTTCAAAGCCGATACCGATCCGGCTGAGGTGATAGCCCCTGACAGCAAAACCGATCTGCGCCGGAATCCGGTACCCCACGGCCGCCGGGGAATCAACCGCATACGCCGTTTCCTTCGGCGCGGGTATTCCTTCCGGGAATGCATTGATCAGGTTCTCAGGCAGGCAGGGTTTCTCCGAAGTGATGCTGACAATCATCCTTTTGCGGCATAAGGTATGATCCATCAGCCTGCCGGCAAGGTTTGTCAGCGCAGGCAGTTCTTTCTCAGGCTCTTTCGCCAGATGATGTATATACCGCGCCGCCGCGTCTCCGTCCAGGGCATTTTTGACAGCCCCTTCCGCGCTGAAATGGCTCAGCACATTTTTGACGCCGATCAGGTGGCCGGCACTCAGGATCCGCTGGCGGGCTCCGAGTTCATTCTGCCTGAACATTTCAATCATCCTGCCGGGATTGTCAAACCGGGTGGATGTCAGGATCTCTGCCAGCAGGTCCCAGGCCTTATCCGCGCTTTCCGCCAGCGCACTCCCGAAAGCAGCCAGGTAGGGTGTGCAGACATCTTCACGTCCTTTTTCAGACCGGGTAATAATCGTAAACCCGAGCATACCTGTCCATCTTTTGATTTCCTGCTGCAGGGTCAGCGCGTCATAATGCGCTGTCGGGAGTCTGCCGAGCAAACCCGTCAGCTGTGAAAGCTTTGTCAGTTCCTCCAGGCTGTAGTCCGTCAGGGTAAAGTAAGCCCTGAGATGGACAACACCGTTGCAGTTCAGCCTGTGTATCAGAACAGGCACCTGTCCGGTTTCCCTTACCTCGGTATCGACCCATTCAGGCTCAATATCAGCATCCTCTTTGCGCAGCCGCGGGAGCGTTTGCAGCTGTTCAGCGCTGTCAGGCGTATTCTGCCATTCTTCTATCGCATGGATCAGGCGGTCGTTTTCAAGCCGCTCCGTATCTGTCTGGCCTTCAATGACCTTTTTCAGCCGCTCCGCTTCCATCCGTCTTTTTTCTTCACCCAGCGTATGGGACGGCAGCGTATGCAGGATGCATATATTTTCCCTGTTCAGAAGCATGTCCGCGGCAAGTTCATTGAATTTCCCGCTGTCCAGGTATTCCCTGAGCTGCCTGATCATCCCGGCGCTCTCCAGTGTATCGGTCGGATCTCCGCCGTACAGCCAGTTCCCGACGCAGCGGATGCAGCGGCCGATTCCCTGGGGTTCCTCTTCCTCCCGCAGCGCATAGATGGCGCGGTTCATGGATGCCTCAACCGCATTGCGGTCCAGGCCGTTATGAAGAATGTCCTCCCCGGTTTTGCTGAGCAGTTCAAGCAGTTCATTTTCCCTGCCGTCCGCCACATTTTCCGCATGAACGGTAATCCAGCTTTGCAGCGTTGTATCATCCACACTGATTGCGAGGTCCTGTACCAGTCCGGCTTCCAGCGCCTTCCGTTTCAGCGGCGCTTCGTTGCCGCCGGTCAGCACATCGCAGATGATCGCGCGCGCCATGTTTTCAGCCCTGTCGCGCCAGGTTCCGGTCAGCCTTGCCAGTGTAAGGTATCCGCGGTTTTCCGCGGATTCCTCCTGCCCCAGTTCATAATAAATCGTACGTTCTGAGCCGATCGGCTGCTGGAGCCTGAATGCAGGGATATCATCCATGCGGTCGTAGCGGTCAAGATAGGAGGCTATCAGCGGGAGCATTTCTTCCATCGGAACACAGCCGTCCAGATAAATCAGCGCATTGGACGGATGATAATGCCTGCGGTATTGTTCACAGAAGCGCTCATAGGTCAGGTCAGGAATTGCGTCCGGATCTCCCCCGCTGTTGAATCCGTAGCACGTATCCGGAAACAGCTGGCTCGATATCTGCTGTTCAATCAGGGTATCCGTATCACTCATGGCGCCTTTCATCTCATTGTATACGACGCCCTTGTAGACCGGTGCTCCGTTCTCATCCCGGTCAATATGCCATCCTTCCTGGCAAAACCTTCTGCGGTCCCTGATGACTTCGGGAGCGAACACGGCGTCCAGGTATACTTCCGTCAGGTTGAGCAGGTCCCGCGGATTCCGGCTTGCCACGGGATACATGGTCATATCCCAGAATGTCAGCGCATTCAAAAAAGTGTTCATACTGCTTTTCAGCAGCTCTACAAACGGCTCCTTAACCGGAAATTTTCGGCTGCCGCAAAGAACGCTGTGCTCAAGGATATGAAAAACGCCTGTGCTGTCTTCCGGCGGCGTCCGGAAGGCAATCGAAAAGACCATGTTTTCTGATCCGTTATCTACCCAGAACAGTTTCGCGCCGGTTTTTTCGTGTTCGAGCAGTAAAGTCCGCCCGTGCAGTTCCTCACTGTCGCGTATCTCCCGGATGATAAAGCCGTATAATCTTTGACTGGATCTGTTCAGCATATTCGTTTTCCTTTTCCCGCGGGTCTTTCTTCCCGGATTTCCCTGATGGTTTTATTGTATCGGTTTCAGTTTCCTTGTCAAGCGAAGGAAGGATTTGCGGGCTTTGTGTTGTATTTATAACATGTGCTATTTCTGATGCTTCCGCAGAAAGGAAAGAAGGTGTCCGGATGACTGTCCGTGAAAGGCTGGAACAGCAGGAATCTCTTCTTCTCGCTCCCTGGGCAACCCGTTCCGCCGATACTGCCGGACGGGATCAGCCTGTGATCCCCTGCGATCTGCGCACTGAGTTTCAGCGGGATCGTGACCGGATCATTCACTGCAAGTCCTTCCGGAGGCTCAAATTTAAAACACAGGTTTTTCTTTCGCCGGAAGGAGATCATTACAGAACCCGCCTCACGCATACGCTTGAAGTCGCCCAGGTAGCCCGGACCCTGGCCCGTTCTCTCCGCCTGAACGAGGATCTGGCTGAAGCCATCGCATTAGGGCATGATCTCGGGCATACCCCCTATGGCCATATCGGAGAACGAACGCTCAATGAGCTTCTGCCGGAAGGTTTCCGCCATAATGAGCAAAGCCTGCGTGTTGTTGAAATACTTGAAAACAAGGGACTCGGTCTCAACCTGACGCGTGAAGTTCGTCAGGGGATTCTGTCCCATTCCGGAAAAACGCAGCCTGCGACTCCCGAAGCGGAATGTGTCCGCCGGGCGGACCGGATTGCCTACCTGAACCACGACCTGGATGATGCGCTGCGCGCCGGTATTCTCAAGCCTTTTGAGTTGCCTGAGGATTGCCTTCGCGTTCTCGGTCACAGTCATCGCGAACGGATCAATACCATGATTCTGGATATCGTTGCTTCCAGCAGTGAGCAGCCGCACCTGTCCATGAGCGCAGAAATCGAAAACGCCATGAATGGCTTGCGGGAATTTATGTTTGACCGGGTATACAGGGACGGATGGCGGGATCCGGAAGAAGCCCGGTGCGATTATGTTCTCCGTCATCTGTATGAGTATTATTGTGAACATCCCGGTGAAATGCCTGAAGAGTTTGTGATGATCGGCTATCGTGACGGAACGGAACGGAGCGTCTGCGATTTTCTTTCCTGCATGACAGACCGCTATGCCACCCGAAAATTCCAGGAGCTGTTTGTTCCCTCTGCTTTTCCGGCATTCTGACGGTATCCTCTGAATACTTTTCCGCCGTCGTTTTTCCCTGCTGCTGTGTGTACCGCGGCGCAAATATCCGAAGGCGGTGCGGCTTCGTTGTATATACTGATACTACGGATTGAAGAAGGTTGATCTATGGCGTCCCGTTATCCATCTGCCTGGCTGGACGAGCTGCGCAGCCGTACTGATATTGTTCAGATTGTTTCAGGCTATGTGGCGCTGAACAAAAAGGGACGGAAATACTGGGGGCTTTGTCCTTTTCATGGCGAAAAAACCGCCTCTTTTTCCGTTGACGGGGAACATCAGCTGTATTACTGCTTCGGCTGCAAGGCCGGCGGCAATGTGTTCCATTTCTATATGGAAATGGAACGCTGTTCCTTCAATGAAGCTGTGGAACAGCTGGCTGAACGCGCTCACATGGCGCTTCCTGAAATGATCCAGGACGAAGATGCCGAACGAAGGCGTACACAGCGTGAGCGGCTGCTCGCCGCCAACCGGGAAGCTGCCCGTTTCTATCATGAGACCCTTTTTACGCCGGCGGGAGCGGCTTCGCTGGACTATCTTCGCAGGCGCGGCCTCAGCGACGGGATGATCCGCAGGTTCGGGCTCGGCGCTTCCACTGAAAACTGGAGCGATCTGACCGACAGGCTCATGGAAAAGGGTTATACGCTGGATGAACTGGTCCTTGCCGGCCTTGCTGTAAGGAAGAAAAGCGACAACGGTAAAGACAGATACTTTGATATGTTCCGTTCCCGGGCCATGTTCCCGATTATAGACAGCCGCGGCAATGTGCTGGCATTCGGCGGGCGAACCACGGAAAAAAAGGAGCCAAAGTACCTGAACACTGCCGATACGCCGGTTTTCAACAAGCGGAAAGGTGTTTTCGCCGCCAACCTGCTGCATCAGGAGCGCAAGCTGGACAGGGTCATCCTGGTCGAAGGCTATATGGATGTTGTCAGCCTGACACAGTTTGGCATCAGGGGGGTATGCGCCACCCTCGGAACCGCCCTGACCAATGAGCAGGCGCGCCTGCTGAAGCGTTACGCGCCTCAGGTTTACCTGGCCTATGACGGGGATTCAGCCGGTCAGCATGCCATTCTGCGCGGCCTGGATATCCTGGAACAGGAAAACGTTCCGGCCCGTGTACTGGATTTCCCTGAAGGACTGGATCCTGATGAGTTCATCCGCCGGGACGGCGCCGACGGCTTCAGGAATCTGCCGGCTCTCTCCCCCGCTGTTTACCGTCTCCGTCGCCTGAAGGACGGCTTTGATCTTTCCACCCGGGACGGCCGCCTTGCATATGCCCGCGGCGCCGCGGATATTGCCGCGGCAGTGGATCCGCTTGAACGGGATATGATTCTCGGCCAGCTTTCCCTTGAAACGGGTTTCCAGAAGGATACCCTCCTTGAGCAGATGCATATCAGTGCTGCCCGCCAGGCTGAAAGGCCGCATGCCGAACCCGGGCGTTCCGTATCCCTTCCGAAAAGAGGTCCTGATGAGGCTGTATCTGAAGATCTCAAGGCGCAGGAGCTCCTGATCGGTCTTTTTGCCTCCGGGCAAATACCGAAAGATATGATCGAGGAAAAGGATTTTGATGATGATGAGTTGAAATCATTATACAGGGAATTATCCAACGGAGCCTCTCCCGCTTCACTGCCGGATCTGGCCCCGGATGATGCTTCCCGCTCCCGTTTTACCAGAATTCTGCTGGCCCCGACAGACGGGAATACGGATGAGATGATTTCCATGGCCAACGATTGTCTCCGCCGTATCCGGAGCGCGAGACTGGACAGGCGCTATAACGAACTGACACAGGAAATCTCTGCTGCCGCTTCTGCCGATCCGTCCAGGCTTCCCGCCCTTCTGCAGGAAGCAAAAGAGATTTCCGATAAACGTCAGATGATGAAGTGAACTGAATCCCGGAGCGGGCATGCCCCGGTTCGGGGTGACCGGTATTACACCGTTTCAGAAAGAAGGAGAGGATTCCATTGTCGCAGTCAACCGAATCCAGGCAGAATCGGCTTGATGAGTTGTACGAATACGGCAAATCCAAAGGTACTGTTACCTATAAGGAAATCATGGACAGGCTTTCCGGCACCGATATGGATGCCGACCAGCTGGATCATGTACTCGAAACACTCGAAGCGTATGGTGTTTCCGTTGTCAATGACAGTGCCGACCGTCAGGTTACCCTGACCGATGAACAGGCAGCTGACCAGGCCGCGGAGGTTGCCCGCATCGAGGGCGATACGCCCATCGATCTGACCGTGCCGGAAGGAATCAGCATTGACGACCCGGTACGGATGTACCTGAAAGAAATCGGCAAGGTTCCGCTGCTGACAGCGGATGAAGAAATCGAAATCGCCAAACAGCTCGAAGCCGGCGATGAAAGCGCCAAGCAGAAGCTGGCTGAAGCCAACCTCCGTCTGGTGGTATCCATAGCCAAGCGCTATGTCGGCCGCGGCATGCTTTTCCTTGACCTGATCCAGGAAGGTAATCTCGGCCTGATCAAAGCGGTTGAGAAATTTGATTACCGCAAGGGATTCAAGTTCTCCACCTATGCCACCTGGTGGATCCGGCAGGCTATTACCCGCGCCATCGCCGATCAGGCGCGCACGATCCGGATTCCCGTCCATATGGTTGAAACCATCAACAAACTGATCCGCATTTCCCGCCAGTTGCTGCAGGAATACGGCCGCGAACCCACGCCTGAGGAAATCGCCAAGGAAATGGGGATTTCTGAAGCAAAAGTCCGTGAAATCATCAAAATCGCACAGGAACCCGTTTCCCTGGAAACGCCCATCGGCGAAGAGGAAGACAGCCATCTGGGTGATTTTATCCCCGATGAAGATGCCCCCGCGCCGGCTGAAGCAGCCTCCTTTGCCCTGATGAAGGAGCAGCTGATGGATGTCCTGGATACATTGACGCCCCGAGAGGAAAAAGTCCTTCGCCTGCGCTTCGGCCTTGATGACGGCCACCAGCGCACCCTCGAAGAAGTCGGCAAAGAGTTCAATGTTACCCGGGAACGTATCCGCCAGATAGAGGCCAAAGCACTGCGCAAGCTTCGCCATCCTTCCCGCAGCAAGAAACTGCGTGATTATCTTGATTAAGCCATGACACATCCCATCCGTCTTGATGAACGCCTGTCTCTTGCATATGATCTTTACGATCCGTGCACACTGGCTGCCGACATCGGCACAGACCATGCCCACCTACCGGCCGCGCTCCTGCAGCGCGGCCGCTGTCAGCGTATGATCCTCACAGATCTGAGCGCGGACGCATTGCTGAACGCCCGGAATGAAATCAGCCGCTTTCGCCTTTCCGACCGGGTCAGTCTTCGCCTCGGTTATGGCCTTGAGCCTCTTTCGGAACAGTGCGGTATCATTTCTGTCACCGGAATGGGCGGGCGTACAATCAGAGAGATACTGATCAGCGGCTGTAAGCGCCTGCTGGGGGCTTCACTCGTTCTTTCGGCGCATACGGATCTTCCGCTGATCCGGGATGCTGTCGGCAAAATCGGATATCACCTGGATCGGGAAGAACCCTGTTTCTGCGCCGGACGTTACTATCTTGTCATGCGCGCCCGTCCAGGTTTTGAGCCTTTATCCCCGCAGCAAATCAGGCTCGGAGGGCCGCTGTTTTCCTCTTCTTCCCCTCTGCTGCTTCCTTATGTAAAGCGCCGCCGGGATGTACTTCAGTCCTCGCTCAGCGGTGTTCTTTCCGCGGGCAGTCCTGATCCTGCCGCGGTCAGCCGGCTTCGTGACGATATCGCTTATTATGATGATTTCATCAGGGAAAGGACGATCTGATCCATGACAGTACAGCAGATTTATGACCTGATTAACGCCGTCGCTCCTTTTGAGACCCAGGCTGAATTTGATAATTCAGGTTTCCTGGTCGGCCGCAGGAATCAGGAAATTTCCGGCATTCTCTTTGCCCTTGACCTGACACAGCCTGTGATTGACGAAGCCGTTTTTCATCAGGTCAGCCTGATTGTCACGCATCATCCGCTCATGTTTACCCCTCTGAGGATGCTGACCGATGATGACTGTGAGGGCAGGCTGATCCGGCGTCTGGTCCGCGAGGATATCAGCTTCATCGCTGCCCATACAAATCTTGATCAGGCTCCCGGCGGAATCAATGATGTTCTGGCTTCCTGCTGCGGTCTGTCCGGAATCACCGGAGAAGGGTTTTTCCGCTGCGGTATGCTGAAAGAACCGATGCCTGCGGAAGCTTTTGCCCGTTTCCTGTCCGGGCGTCTTCAGTCGGTTGTCCGCCTGATGGGTAACCCTGATAAACTGATCCGCAAGGCAGGATTGTGCAGCGGCGGCGGAAGTGATGAATGGACCAGCGCTGCCGCGTCAGGCTGTGATGCCTTTATCAGCGGTGAAATAAAGCATCATCATGCCCTTGCCATGGCCGATCAGGGCCTGGCCGCATTTGAATGCGGGCATTTTGCGACTGAGGAGCCCGGCATCCGGGCCCTTGCCGCTGCTTTACAAAAAGAACTCAATCAGTTAGAATGTAATGTGCGGGTTTATGTATCAGAGAAATCCGCATATGCTTTTCCCCGGCAACCGTGACAGGCGGTCATTCCTGTCAGAAGGAGGCTCCTTTTATGGATCAGTTCGAAGCTTTGTGGGCATATCAGACCGAAGATATCAAAGCCGATGCGATCGCCGCGGCTATCAAGCGTTCGCCCACCCGCCAGAAGCTTGAGAAAGCCCGTGACTTTATTCTGGATCGTCAGAAGCAGTATAAACAGATTGAAGAAGATGTCGGCGCCATGGTGGATCGGAAAGATATCATTGCGCAGGCCATAACCCGCCTTAAGGATCAGCTTCAGGGCCTTCAGTCCCGTTTTGAGACAAATCCGCCCCAGACCCCGGAAGAGATCAAATCTCTCCTCTCCGAAGTCAGTCGCTGCCGTGATTCCATCCGCCAGTATGAAGCTGAAATCAGCAGGATCGCCAAAGAATCCGATTCCAATGACAAACTGCAGCGCAGCGTCCGTCTCGAAGCTGCCAACGCCAAAAAGGCCTTTGACCAGCTGAAGAGTGATTATGAAGAAGAATCACGGAGCAAAAAAGGTGAACTGGAAGATCAGCGCGCAAAGGCCAAAGCCCTGATGGATAAAGTCGATCCCAAGCTGCTGGAGGAGTATGAGATCATCAAAAAGCATATCTCTCCGCCTGTCGCCAGACTTTCCCATGGTCAGTGTTCGGGATGCAACACTTCCCTTCCCTCCGCCATTCTTTCAAAGATCAAAGGCGGCGCTCTGGTGGAGTGCGAAACCTGCGGCCGTATGATTATCCCGTAAGTGTCAGATTTTAAAAGCCGTGCGGCGCAAATGCCGCACGGCTTTTCATATACCTGCCGTTTATTCGTTTACAATCTGAAAATCTTCCGCGCACATTTCAAAAGCCATATTGCCGATTGCGACCTTGTCGCCTCCGGGAATCACGGCTTTGCTGAGCTTTTCGCACTGGAAAAACGCCTGATCCCCGATAGTGTTGAGGTTCGCTCCGAAAGCAATCTCTTTCAGCTTCGGACAAACGGCAAACGCGAAATTGCCGATTTCCTCCAGCGACTCGGGAAACTGTACGCTTTCAAGGTTTTCGCATCCGCCGAAACAGCACATTTCCAGCTTGGAAACACCCTCCTGCAGAACAACGGACTTCAGGTTCGGACAGGTGGCAAAGGCGCGGTTCGGAATGGTTTTGACGGTACCCGGAATAACGATCGATTCAACAACCGGATCGCAGGCGCATAACCCGATGGCAATTTCAACGACAGGTTTATTGTCATCAACGACTTCCGGGAAAACCAGTTCCGCCTGGTTATGGCTGTACTTGACCAGAACGGCTCCGGTGCCGTCTGCCGTCAGCTGATAGCAGAAATCACCGTATTCAAACACTTCTCCGGTATCATATCCGGATACCGTGTCCAGGTTGCGTTTGTCTTCTTCCTCGTCGAAACCGTCGTCATCGTCGAACCAGTCGTCGTCATCATCTTCCGCAAAGGCGAGCACCGCACTGAAAAGCACCGCTAGCATCAGAAGAAAAGCCAGAAAACGCTTATACAGTTAGCTCACCTCCTTGTATATACCTTTTTATATTATAGAACATGGATACAAAAAAATCAACCTCGCGTCAGAAAAACAAAAAAGCATTGACGAACCCTTCAATGTGTGATAATCTTTCGCTGAAAACGTTACCGTTATCGTTTCCGGAAATGGACAGCGGAGGTAATAAAAAATGAAAGTATATACAATCAAAGATATAGCGGCCATGGCCGGCGTTTCCGTCACGACAGTAAGCCGTGTTCTGAATCACCGCCCTGATGTGAATGAAGCCACACGTAAAAAAGTGGAGCAGATTATCCGGGACTGCCATTTTATCGGTAATACAAACGCCCGCGGCCTGAAGCAGGGCAGCGAAGTGATCGGCGTTGTCGTCCGCGGCCGTTCCAATCCTTTCCTCGGTTCGCTCGCGGAGTCCATTCTGGCCCGTGCCGATTCAATCCCCGATTCCTTCGTCACCGAATACATTGATGAAAAAGCGGATGAATTCCGCACTGCGCTTCGCATGACCCGTCAGAATCATGTCAAGGGGCTGATTTTTGTAGGCAGCCTGATTGACAGCCGCGTTGAGGCAATCCGCAATCTGGAACTGCCCATGGTATTTACAACTGTCAACGCGGAAGCCGCGTCCCTTCCCATGGCTTCTTCCGTTGCCGTTGACGACCGCAGCATGGGCCGGCTTGTGGCGGAAGAGCTGCTGAATCTCGGCCATCGGAGAATCGCTGTCTTTGGTTCCAACCCGGTTGCCGGCGATTCCCTCGCCATGCGCTTTCAGGGGTTTTGTGACGCTTTTACGGAACGCGGTCTGACATATGACCGTTCCCTGTACAGGGAGTCCCGTTTCTCATATGAAGCAGGTTATGATACCGCCGCCGCGTTTTTTGCTGAGCACCGCGATGTGACCGCGCTGTTTACCATGAGCGATACAGTGGCAGTCGGCGCCGTACGTGCGTTGAAGGATATGAGCATCTCGGTCCCTGAAGACGTGAGCGTAGTCGGTTTTGACGGTATTGAAATCGGACGTTTTACACTTCCCCGCCTGACGACCGTTGAACAGCCTGTAGATGAAATTGCCCGCCGCAGCGTAAACCTGCTGCTGGATATGATGGAAAAAAGCGCCGCGCCGCGGCATATCCTTGTCGATGCTTTTTTCCGTAAAAGAGAATCTGTTTCCAGGAACACCCGCTCTGATAACGTCTGATGGAAAGAAGGCCCGAAACAATGCGATCCAGCGGTATCCTTATGCACATCTCCTCTTTGCCCTCTCCGGGGGGAATCGGGTCCATGGGGGAAGAAGCCTATGCTTTGGCCGATTTCCTTCAGGCCTCCGGTATGCGGATCTGGCAGGTCCTTCCTGTCGGCCCCACAGGGTATGGCGAAAGCCCCTACCAGTCTTCCTCTGTTTTTGCCGGCAATCCGCTGCTCATTTCCTGCCGGAAACTGCGTGAAGACGGTCTTCTTTCTTTCAGCGATGAAGAGGAATGCACGCCGGATAATCCTGAAAGAATCGATTATGAAACGGTTCGCTCGAATAAGGAAATGCTGCTTCGGCGTGCCTTTGCGCAATCCGCGGCAAAACTGTCAGGCCGGATTGAGGAATTCCGCAGGGCCAATGACTGGGTTAATGATTTTGCTCTATTTACTGCCGTAAAAAATCATTTCGGGCAGGTCGCCCTTTCCGAATGGCCGGATCAGGAGATCCGTTTCCGGCGGCCGGAAGCCCTGGACAGATACCGGGCGCTGCTGAAGCAGGAAATTGATTATCATATTTTCTGTCAGTATCTTTTCCGTTCCCAGTGGTTCGCCCTGAAAAAATACTGCAATGACCGTTCCATTCTTCTTTTCGGCGATATGCCGATTTATGTGGCTGAAGATTCCGCCGACACCTGGACACACCCTGATATATTTCAGCTTGACCGGAATCTGATTCCGAAACGGGTTGCCGGCGTTCCTCCCGATTATTTCTCTGAGGACGGGCAGCTTTGGGGAAATCCGCTTTATCGCTGGAAATATCTGCGTTTCTGCCGGAAGTATGACTGGTGGGTCGAGCGAATGAAGCGGATGTCAGAACTTTATGATATGATCCGTATCGATCATTTTATCGGCTTCGCCAACTATTATTCGGTGAAAAAAGGGATGCCGAACGCACGGATCGGAAAATGGGTAAAAGGTCCCGGAAAATCACTGTTCCGTAGACTCAGCCGGTCTCTACCGGATATAAAAATCATTGCCGAGGATCTCGGATGCGTCAATAACCGGGTCCGCAGGTTACTGGACTGGTGCGGTTATCCGGGAATGAAAGTGATGACATTCGGTTTTGACTCGGACGAATCCAACCCGCATTATCCGGGCCATTATCAGTCCAATACCGTTGCCTATACCGGCACCCATGATAATGATACCACGCTGGGCTGGGCAGAAAAGGCTGATCCGAAAGCGCTTGCTTTCGCCGGAAAGTATCTGGGTTTCAGTAAACCGGAAGAAGCACCGGAGGCGTTCATCCGAGCCCTTTTCAAAGGCCCCTGCGACACCGTGATTGTTCCCATGCAGGATGTTCTGGGACTTGGCGGAGAAGCCCGGATGAACTACCCCGGCAAAATCGGAGGAAACTGGGTCTGGCGCATGAAACCCGATCAGCTCTCCCTGGATCTGTCGATGAAATATTATAAGCTGAATAAAGAAACCGAACGGAGGTAAACTGTCATGAATGCCAAACAGTTACTGAAAGACGCGGAAATGCGCCTTATGACTGAATGCCACAAAGATCTCTCCCGCGCGTCCGCGTATGAGCTCCATAATGCTGTTTCCGGGGCTGCCATGGATGCCCTGGCCCCTGTCTGGGCAAAGAAGGAGGCGGAACGTTCCGCTCATCGCCAGGCTGCTTATCTTTCCATGGAATTCCTTGTCGGACGCCTGGTATACAACAATCTTTACTGCATGGGCCTGCTCGATGAGGTAAAGGAGCTTCTGGCCGGTAAAGGCGTCGATATGGCTGTCCTGGAAGATATTGAGGACGATGCCTTTGGAAACGGCGGGCTCGGACGTCTTGCCGCCTGTTTCCTTGACAGCGCCGTGACCTGCAATATCCCGCTGACCGGCTATGGGCTCCGCTTCCGTTACGGTCTGTTTAAACAGGATTTTGTCAACGGCCGGCAGGTAGAACTGCCTGATGACTGGTCAAAATTCGGCGACCCATGGTCTATCCGCCGTCCTGACGAGGCAGTGACGGTCTCCATGAAGACCGGCGATGTCCTTGCTGTTCCCTATGATATGCCCGTTGTCGGATTCGGAGGCAAAAATATCGGCACGCTGCGGCTCTGGCAGGCGGAAAGCCTGCATGAAGTTGATTTTGCTGTCTTCAACAGCCAGGATTACGCAAAAGCCGCCGCCGACAAAAACAAAGCGGAAGACATCACCAAATTCCTTTATCCGAACGATACGAAAGCAGCCGGCCGCCAGCTCCGGGTCAAACAGCAGTATGTGCTTGTATCCGCCACAATGCAGGACATTCTTCGCGCCTACCGCAGGCGTCACGGAAATGATTATTCCTTCTTCGCGAAGGAAGTCGCCGCCCAGCTGAATGATACGCATCCGACCATGGCCATTCCGGAGCTGATTCGCCTGCTTGGCGAAGACGGGGTCGGTTTTGAGCAGGCCTTCCTGATTGCCAGGGACACTTTTGCCTACACCAATCATACCGTGATGCAGGAAGCACTTGAAAAATGGGATCTTTCCCTGCTCTCCTCTGTCTGCCCGCAGATTGTCTCCATTATCCGTAAAATTGATGCCCGTTTCCGCAAGGAAATGAAAAAAGCCGGAAAAGAAATATCTCCTTCTTTATGCATCATTCTTGACGGAAGAGTCCATATGGCGGAACTGGCTGTCTATGCCACCCACGCAACCAACGGCGTGGCTGCCCTTCATACACAGATCCTGAAAGATGATGTCTTTGCTGACTGGTATCAGCTCTATCCGGAGCGTTTCCAGAACAAGACAAACGGTATCACCCAGCGCCGCTGGCTTGGCCTTTGCAATCCTGAGCTGACCGGTCTCATCACCGATCAGATCGGTCCGGGGTTTGAAACAGATCTGGATCGGCTGAAGCTGCTGATTCCGAAAATCAACAAATCCCTTTGCAGCCGGTTTGTCAAAGTGAAAAAGCTGAAAAAGAAACAGCTCTGCGCAGAAATCCTGAAGCGTGAAGGAATTGTCCTGGACCCGGAAATGGTCTTTGTAGTCCAGGTCAAGCGCCTGCATGAGTATAAGCGCCAGTTTATGAACGCCCTGAGCATCCTTGCCATCTATGATCAGCTGAAGCGCGGCCAGCTGAAGGATCTGCCGCCTGTCGCCTTTATCTTCGGCGCAAAAGCGGCCCCCGGTTATGACCGCGCCAAAGCGGTGATCCATTGGATCAATATGATCGCTGACAAGGTGAACAATGATCCCAAAACAAAAGACCGCCTGAAAGTTGTCTTTGTCCGGAACTATAACTGCTCCTGGGCGGAAAAAATCATTCCCGCCGCGGACATTTCCGAGCAGATCTCCCCTGCGGGTACGGAAGCCTCCGGTACCGGAAACATGAAGCTCATGCTCAACGGCGCGGTCACCCTCGGCACTTTTGACGGCGCCAACGTGGAAATTGTTGAGGAAGCCGGCCGGGACAACAACTACATCTTCGGCGCCACCGTAGAGGAGCTCAATCAGATCAGGGATACTTACGATCCTGTGAAAATCTACAAAAAGAACGCCCTCCTCCGGCGCGCGCTGGACACGCTGACGGACGGTACCTTCCCGGATGAGGACGGCCGCCTGGCCGAGCTTCACGACGCGATCCTGAAAGGCGCCTCATGGCATAAGCCGGATCATTACTTTGTCATGAAAGACTTTGAGGATTACTATGAGAAAAAAATCCAGGCCATCCGCGACGCCGGGATGGAGGAGGCGGCTTTTGCCCGGAAATGCCTGATGAATGTGGCCTGCGCAGGCAAGTTCTCCTCAGACCGCACCATCCGGCAGTATGCGAAGGAAATCTGGAAAGTGTAAGCTTGCATCCTGATATATAACAGAGTATAATTTCCCTGATTCTGGATTCGGAGGAATTCTGTTATATGTATGAAACAATCCATGGTTTCATTGAAAACATCCTTAATTACGCCATTATTGCTATAGAAATCATCGGCGCGCTCATCATCCTGTATTATACGGTCCGCGCGCTGATCTCCCTGCTTCGGAAGCAGCATGATCAGTGCCGCGAACACCTGACAACAGGAATTACAACCGGCCTGAATTTCCTGCTGGCAAGCGAAGTCCTTAAAACCATAGGGCAGGCAAGCTGGAGCGATATCGGCATGGTCTGCGCGATTCTGCTGATGCGTGCGGGCATGACACTGCTGGTTCACTGGGAAAACAAGATGGAACAACATGCCTCCAGGCGCGAAGCGGA
>Ga0265301_10000556_pt1 | contig 52902 bp, 51 predicted proteins | sample AusTroGonzalo_MG_2_FD_193488 | JGI IMG/M metagenome (GOLD analysis project Ga0265301, IMG submission 193488) | Bovine rumen microbial communities from tropical cattle in Woodstock, Queensland, Australia - Gonzalo_04 | ecosystem: Host-associated > Mammals > Digestive system > Stomach > Rumen ... | reverse complement strand
AAATCAACTCGGCTACTTCGTGCGGCATAGCGTCCTCAATGTGCAACAGTTCAGCCATCGTCAGCCCTCCGTTCGCCACGCGACGTCAGCGGTCTGCACGCCGAGTCGCAGCGCCTCCTGGTGATCGCTGACGAAAACGTCGATCGTGTGCCCATGCACGCCGGTGTCCTCGGCGATGTAGGTGTGCCCGTTGATCCGCACCTCACTGCCGAGCGGGATGACCTTCGGGTCAACCGCGATGGTTCTGCCCTCCGCGGCGGTCGTGCCGGTCGCCGTGATCCCGTCTGCGTACTTCCCGCAGCACTTCTCACATGGGCAGTAGAACGTGAGCCGGAATGTGCCGCTGCCGTCCCATCCGGTCGCATCCACGACCTCGTCGTAGGCAAACTGCAGGTCGTCAGTCTTGTTTTCCAGCGCCGTGTGTTCCAGTTCCAGCTCGGCGATCCTGGTCCACGCCGTGTTTAGCTCCGACTCGGCGCGCATGATCTGCCCGGTGAGCACGTCCTTGTCGTCCTCCAGCGCCAGCACCTGCCGCATCAGCAGCTCGCCGTTGCGCTTTGCCTGTCCGTACCGGACGCAGTACACCGTGGTGCCGGTCAGCAGGATCGCGCACGTCACGAAGCTGCCGAGCGCGGCGATGATCGCGCTGTAGTGTTTTCTCTCTTCTCGGGTCATAGTCTTCAGAGCATCCACTCGATGCTCCATCCCTCCTCTCGTACTTGGAAAGCGTCGCCCAGCTCCACGATGTCGGGGAAGTTGTGCGTCGCAGTCTTGATGGCGTACTTGTCGATCTCGGTTGCGAAGTAGTTCCCGATCTCCGCGCCGAGGTTGTCCAGCGCGATGTGTCCGCAGGCCATGCCGTCGTACATCGAGAGCACGTCCACCGGCGCATCGGTAAGTCCCTCGAAGTGCCGCATCAGGTGCATGATGACCTCCACGGTCCATCCGTTGCCGAGCATCTTGTACGCCTGACTGTCGCTGACTGGGAACACGTACCACTCCGGCACGGTCTGCAGCCGCTTGCACTCGGTCACGGTCAGCTTGCGGATGATGTAGCAGCCGTCGCGGAGCTTGATGGGATATTGCTTGCCCTTAATGGTGATGAAGCCGTCCTTGACCTGATACACCGGGCACTTGAGTGTGCCGCAGTATTCGTAGAAAGAACAGGTCGTGGTGAGGCAGTTGCTCTTCTCCGCCATTCTTCTTCCTCTGCGCGTCTTGCTGTTCTCCTGTGCGAGGTCCACGCACTCACCCGGTGCAATCTCAGCGTAGCCCTTTTGCGTTGCCTCCGGCACGCGCATCGTCGGGCAGGCACACAGCCCCGTCTTTGCGCCCACGCCTCCGCCGTTCCCGCAGAGTGTGACGCTCTTGCGGTCCGGCGAGTAAACGCGGTACTGCTGACTGTCAAAGTCGGCGTTCTTGGCGTTGCTTTCGATGGTGCCGATGCGGACAGGCTCCGCGACGCCAGTTGCCCCGTAAGTTGATGTGTAGCCGACAAAATTGGCGATGCTGTTCTTGGCATACTGCGCCTTAATGGTCTGTGCCTTGCCGTCCTCGGTGATGTTCACCGGCTCCGCCACGCCGTCACAGGCTTCCTTCCCGCGCGTCGTGATTGTCCGTATAGCGTGAGAGTCCGCGATTTTCCCGCCCTCGGAGGCACGGAGCGCGTAGCCCTTCTCCCGCCATGCAACGCCGCTTTCCAGAATGTCGCGGAGCAGGATGCCCCTGTCCTCCGGCTGCTCGATCTCGACCTGCTCGTAGCTGCCGTCCTCCCTGCGCCGTCCGCACCAGTAGAGCCTCTGGCGGTTCTGCGCGGAGACCAGAGCGGAGTTGATGAGCACCGGCTCCACGCCGAGCATCTCGGTGATCTGCGCCCGGATGGCAGAGCTCATGCTCTTGTTGTTCTCGTACAGGAAGTAGTCCGGCTTGAACTTGTCCCGCGCGATCACATAGTTGCGGAACAGCTCCCAGCCCATGCCGCTGGCCTCGGTCTCGCGGTTCTTCGTCTGCGCGATCGACCAGTAGGTGCAGGGGCTGCCGCCTATCAGTAATCTCATCTGTATCTCCTCAATTCAATCCTTGAAGTAATACGCCCCTTCGTAGCCGTCCGCTCTCAGGGGCAGTCCCTGTGCCCAGGGGATATCCGGGCACATTGCTTCGCACATCTGCGCGACTGTCTTCCCGCCGATGGGCTCGGTGCAGATGCATTCGTCATGCACGTGCGCCCGGATGTCGAAGCCCTTGTCGGTCAGCGAGAACATCGCCTCCCGCAGGATGTCTCGTGCTGTGGCCTGCACCAGATTCTCCACGAGCTTCCCGCCCCACGTCTCCACGCGGTTCCAGCGTTTCGTCTGCTGATCCACGCCCATGTAGGTCAGGGATTTCCCCGGCTTGCGGTCGCTTTCGGCATACTGCGCGCCGTAGTAGGCGAGCCGTCTGCCGCTCGGCAGTGTCATCCAGAGGATGCTTTTCTCCATGTCAAAGCGGACGCCGCCGAGGGAGGAGACCGTGGATTCGTTCCGTGCGACGCTGCGGATCGCGGCGCGCTCCAGAGACCGCCATAGCTCACAGATGCGAGGGGATGACGCGCGCCAGAGGTCCACGGTCTCCTGCATCTCCTCGCCGCTCATGCCCATCTTGTCCGCACCGAACGCCTTCAGTGCGTTCACGCCGCCGCCGTAGCCCAGTGCCAGCTCCGCGACCTTGCCCTTTTGCCGCAGCTCCCCGTTCAAGCCGTGCTTCACCACGGGAACGTGGAACATCTGGCTGGCGGAGGCGCAGTAGATGTCTCCGCCGTCGCGGAAGGTCTGGAGCCGCCACTCTTCGCCGGCGAACCACGCGGTAACGCGCGCCTCGATAGCGCTGAAGTCCGCCACGAGGATCCTGTGCCCGTCCTCCGGGATGATCGCCGTGCGCACCAGCTGACTCAGCGGGTCCGCCACGCCGTCATAGATGGCCTTGAGCGCGGTGTAGTGTCCCTGTCGCACGAGCTGACGCATCCCGTCCAGATCCTCGGCGTGGTTTTTCGAGAGGTTCTGGAATTGCACGAGTCGCCCGGCGAACCGCCCGGTGCGATTGGCGCCGTAGAATTGGAAGCATCCCTTTACGTGCCCGTCCGGGCACATGGCTCGGAGCATCGCGGCGTACTTCGCCGTTGAGCTCTTTGCCAGCTCGCTCCGGAGCGCCATAAACTCCTTTGCCTCATCGCTCCGAAGCTCGCTCACCACGTCCGCGATCACCTTTTTATTTAATGAAGGGAACTGCTTGCCCTCCTGATCATAGAGCCATTCCTTGATTTGGCTGACGGACTTGGGATTCTCCAGACCGGTGATCGCGATGGCGCGCTCGGTTAGCTCCGCCTTGTACCGTTCGTCCATTGCTACGGCCCTCTCGGCAAGCTGACGGTCGATGCGCACCCCGTTCTCGTTGATGCGGGCGTCGAGGCAAAAGAACTTGTGCTCTCGTTCATCCGGAACCCACTGGCGCAGGAGACGAAAGATGGTCCGCTCCGCCTCGACGTCCCGGATGCAGTAGCTGCGGAAGGTTTCCCATTTTTCCGGGTAGTCCTTTGGGTCGTTCCATTTCTTCGGATTCTTCTCCGTTGCCCGCCGAGGGACACAGAAGAACTTGATCAGTGCTTTGCCTTCCTTCATCTTGGCCTGATCCTCCGGCAGCCCGAGCGCCTTGCCTGCGGCGTCCAGGGACATCGGCAGCCCGCAGGTGGCGACAATGACCATGGTGTCAAGCCAGCGCTCCGGCGGCGAATAGCCGATTTCCCTGTGGATGACCTCGCGCTCGAACGATGTGTTGTGGGCACAGAGCATCACGTCAGGATCATCAAGAGCGGAAAGGAAATCTTCCGGCCATGTCTCACCCTGCGCGAAGTCCACGAGCTTCACCGGCCCGTCGTCGAAGGCGTAGGCGAGGAGCAGAGGCTCGAAGCTGTCGTCTTCGATATAACGGTACGATCCGCACTTCCCAATGTCCACGGCGCTCCGGGTCTCAAAATCACAAATGCAGTAGCGCATGTTTCCTCCGATAAAAGCGCCCCGGGAGCGAGGGACGCCCCGCTCCCGGGGTTGTGGTGTGTCAGTCTGTCGATCAGTCGAGGAAGCTGCCGCCGGTCATGTCGCCGAAGTCAGCCTCTGCCGTACGGCCGCTGCCGCCGAGGCTCTTGTCGTCGCGGGTCTTGACGAGGTTGTTTAACCCTGCTGCAACGCCCATGTTGCCGCTGGTGTTGTAGGCGAAGAATGCCACGACCACAGCGCCCCAACAGCCGGAGTAGAAGTCCTCGCTGTCCAGTGCCTCGGTCAGCTGACCGTTCGCCAGTACGCGCACACCGGGCTTGTGATCCGTGCCGGTCGAGGCGTTGAAGAACCACATGCCCTTGTAGGTGTCGTCGTCGGGGTACTCCTCGTCGCCGTCGCGCAGGGGGAGGTGCAGCTTCGCGGGGGCGGGCATCTTGCCGCCGAACTTGGTGGCAACACCGGCCTGCTTCGCCGCGTCAACCGCGGCGTCGATCAGCTGCTTGGCCTGCGTGTCGGTCTTCGGGATGAGGATCTGGACGGAATACTTCTCCTTGCCGTCGTCGTTGGTCTTGGGAGCGAGCACGTTCGCATAGCTGAAGCGGACCTCGCCGAGACGGACGGAAGTAGCGGAGATAGACTTGTTGTAGTTAGCCATGATGATTTTCCTTTCTTAATTAAGTGTTTTCGGTTTTGGTGATTTCGGTCATATCGTCAAAGGCGGCGTCGGCGGAGTTGTACTCCGGCCTCGGGTCGTCCTCCGGCACGAGTTTCAGGGAGCCTTCTCCCTGAGAGACCAGGCCGCCGAGCAGTGCGCGGAAAGCTGTCTTGCCGAGGGTTTTTTCAATGTCTCCTACGGTCTTGAGCTCCGTCCGCTCAAACTGCTCGGGGCCATAGCCATTGCGTAAGAGCTGCGCACGCACGTCGTCGTCATTGAGCCACTTACGGGCGGGCTTCCGACCGCGTACCAGCTTGTAACCGGGATATTTCTGGCCTTGTCTGGCACGCTCTTCTGTATACTCCCGGATGTCCTTGATCCATGCCTCCGCGGCGTCGAGGGAGGGAAGGAGCGCGGCGATCTGGTCGTCGCTGATCTCGCCGGCGGAGACCAGCCCCGTGTTGAATACTTTTAATGCCTCGCTTACGCGGGCGGCGCACACGGCCTTCGCTGTGCAGAAGCGGCAATGCTCGCCGGGGACAAAGTCGCCCTTGCCGTCCCATGCCAGCTTTGCCTGCTCCACGATCTCCTTGCCCGCCCACAGGCCGAGGTGCGCCCGGTCAGTGTAGTCCTCGGAGAGGTTGTTGATGCGCGGCTGCACGATCGTGCAGCGTACGGTCTGGAAATCATAGAGCGCGCCGAAGGCGTTGATCGCGCCGAGCGCATATAGCCGCATCTGCGGATTCTCCACGGCGGAGACCTCTACGCCCTGGCCATGCTTGTAATCGATCACGTCCAGCAGGGAGTCGCTGACGATCAGTGCGTCGCCGGTGCCGAAGCCGTGCGGCACCCATTTCGAGAAGTCGAGCCGCTGTTCCAGGAACAGCTGCGTCGATGGGTCGCTCTCCTTGGCGCGCAGGTATCGCTCTATCACAACGTCACAGTAGCTGTCCGTCGCTTTCTCCATGTCGTCCGGGATATCCCCGGAGGACTCGACGAGCTGCCTGCGCAGCGCCCTGTAGCGGCTGACGTTTATGCCGGGGTACATGCAGCGCTCCTCGGGAGTCATGGCTCCGTGCTTCGCCGCAGTCATGTGATCCGCTTTCCACACGGCGTAACGGATCTTAACCTCGCCGAGCGCGTGAGCCTTCGTGCCCTCTGCCGCATAGGGGCTGGACTTCTCGCCGAAGCGAAGATTCAGACGCTCGCACAGGCGAGCCGACGGGGTGCAGACGGACCAGCGGTACGCGCTGCTCGCGCCGAGTACGGCGTGCAGTTCGGGCGGCATCACTTCACCCCCGCGGCAGCCTTCACCTCGTCAAGCAGGGTCTGATATTCCTCGGCAGGCACGCCGGAGAGATTCTGCCAGCCGTGCTTCTGCATGATGGCGAATACGTCCACATTGCCGCCGTTGTCGCCCGCGTAGTAGGACAGAGAAGTAATCATGTCCTGCTTCGTCAGCTTTGGCGCGGGCTTCGGCTGCGGCTTGATCTCCGGTTCGGGCGCAGGCTCGGCCTCTGCCGCCGGCTCCTCTGCCGGCGTGCTCTCCGGCTCCACGACCTTCAGCTCCACGACCTTCGGCTCCTCGGCCGCCGGGGTCTCGTTTGTCTCCGACGCCCCGGACTTCTTGTTCGTGCTGAAGACCAGCGGCGCGACGAGGCTGTTCATGGCGCTCATGCTCTTCTTTCGCTCGTCCTTGTCGGCGTCCATGACCGCGATGAAGGCATGCAGCCCGGAGAGGTAGCCCATGAGCTTGCCGAAGTGATCGCTTTCCACGTCCGCCGTTGCCAGTGCGTCGAGCAGCCGATCCTCGCAGCCCCTCATGGTCTCCATTAATTTCTGATCTGCCATTGATTAAGCTCCTTTCAAATTTGATATGGTGTGTTGGTTTATTGCTTACGCGAGTTCTTCCCACGTGAAGCGACCTTTGCCGCTGTTGCGCCACTGTCCGATACCGGAGAGCGCGCCGTAGTCCAGCCATTCCCGTACGACCTCCTCGTGCGCGTCGTCGAGCAGCATGATCTGGAAAGTGACGGATGCCCCGGCGGGGATCTGCTCACTGCATGCCAGGCTCACGCGTTCGCCCTGCATGGTTTGCGCACGGAGCGGACGCTCGCACTTGCCGATTTCGCCGTAGTTCTCAAACGGGATGACGCGCGGCTGCGGGAAGATCAGCTTGTCGATCTCCTTCTTGAACGCCTTGATGCCGCTGGACTTGCTGCCCTTGATCTTACGCAGACCGCCGCAGCTATCCTTGAAGAAGCCCTTGATCTGGTAGTCGTAGAGGAACGGCGTGCCGTCTTCCGTGCGCGGGAACACCGTCATACCCTTCTCGGCGACAGCGTCCGCGCCCAGTGCGGCGACTTCGTCCTCAACGCTCGCGGCGTCCGGCGCTTTGCTGCCGATGAAGTCCCGGTAGATGTCCTCGTTCGTCGGGCTGGTGCCCAGAATGGGTTCGGTGAAGGTGAGTTTGACTTTCATGGTTTTCATAATTTGTTTGCTCCTTTTTAGTAATGTAGTGTGTTGGTTTCGTTTCGTTGCGTCGCAACGCGTATCACGGCTAATCTACGCCAACGCAAATCATCGCTGCACTATGCCATCGCAAATCGTGGCCTCGCCTCGCCTTTGCTTAGCTGTTCTATGCCTTGCCTTCGCTGTGCGATGCATCACCGTTCTGTGCCTTTCCTTTGCCGAGCGCATCTGTGCCTTTCCTTTGCCGTGCGCATCAGCGCCTTTCCTTTGCCATGCGCGTCAGCGCCTTTCCTTTGCCGTGCGCATCAGCGCCTTACGGATCGGTGCCGTTCCTTTACGTCGCAGAGCGCGGCTTCACCCTTGCGTCTGACCGTTTTCAATGCGCGCCACCTCGGCGGCGCTGATGCGCTGGTTCCCGCCGATGCGAAACGTGCGCAGCTCACCGCGCTCGATCATCCGATAGATGGTGTTGCGTGAGCAGCCCCAGCGTTCGCACAGATCGTTGATGGTGAATGCTTTGTCAGTCATCGTTCTCACCGTCCTCCTCGGTGAAGGCGGGCCCGTCCACGACGGTGACCAGCCCCTCGGACTGCGTGATGATCTCGCTGGCGAGCTGCCGCGCCGTCAGTCCTGTGCGCAGTTGCAATCGTTGCAGCGTGTGTACCGCCTCGCGGGTTAGCTTGACCGTGTCGCAGTTGATCGGTTTGTTGTTGGGGTTCGACATCAGAATGATTCGTTTGCTCATTTGGGTTTCCTCCTTTTATGAAATTTGGGTTTTGTGGGTTGTAGTTTTCTTCCGTTTGTGGTAGGATTTTTTCATCTCAGTTGAAGGGAGGTGGATGACATCGCTATCACGGAAGAAGTCTTACTGACTGCTCTGTTGAAGGGATGCTTTTCACGGCCCCGTACCCGCGCCCCACTCACCATGAGGGCGACTCGACGCGCTGAGTGCGTGGAACCGTAACCACGGAACGAGAGTAGATAGCTAAGAAGCGTTGCCGCACGACGCGCGGATGCGTGCCCACCATAGTGCGTAACCCCGCTGCAGCTGTCCCGCGGGTAAAAAGAATGCGGAAGGGAATATCCGTAGTGCGGCTGCGGATATTCTTTTAATGCGAGGGCGGTTATGCGTATTTCGGATTTCTTTAGGCCAGGAGCGTTTCGGTATCGGAAAGAATATTTCCCGTCCATCCTGTCTTTCGTTTCTTCCCTCACTGCGTTGTGCTGGAGCAGCTATGTTTTGGCGCAGAAGGGCGTGCCGGACTGGAGTAGTTCTATCTGGATCACATTCCTTTACCGAAGTTTTTTGGCCTGGATATTTGGCGCCCTGTGGGTTGCTCAAATCAGTGTTCTGATTTTGATTCCGGCCCATTGCTTATTGTTTGGCGGGCCTAAGACGCTCGTGGATTCGCCAGCTTGGAACGCCGAGGTACAATTTGGAAAAGTAACTTGGTTTTTGGTTTGGGTGCAATGCCTTATTTTCGGAACTGGTGTGCCGTTTTGTTTGTTTCCTTAGCCTCCGCCTCCGGGCGGAGGTTCTTTTTTAGCCCAGCGATCCAGTTTAACTGGATTTTTCGGGCAAAATAATATCGTCCCTTGGTACATCGTAGAGATCGCACAGGGAGTAAAACTGCGTAATGCGAGGCTCGGTTTCACCGTTTTCCCAACTGCCCAGCGTCTTCTCGCTGATTCCGAGATGCTTTGCGGCTTCGGCCAAATTGAAACCGGCATTCACTCGCGCGGCGCGCATTGTGATCTGCGGCATTTTTTTTTGTCACCTCCTTGCAATTCAGTTTTTCTGAATCGTAATCTAGCACAACATCTTGAGGTTGTCAAGAGGTTAAATTCATATTTTCGGAATTTTTCTTCTTGCAATCTGAATCTAGTTATGCTATGATGTGAACAATCCGAGGCAGGGGGTGTGAAGTTTTATGTCCGATCAAGAGGTAAGTCATATCTTCGCAATGAACCTACGTCGTTACATGGCGCAGTACCATATTAATCAAAAGGAACTTGCCGCGCGGCTCAATGCAAGTGAATCTTCCGTGAGCAATTGGCTGAACGAAATCAATGTTCCGAGAACCGGTGTGCTCCGAAAGCTCACGGATATCTTTAATTGTAAAGTATCAGACTTGTTGGAGAGTAAAACAAAAAGCCCGTCCCCCGAAGGGAGCGGGCCGAGCGCCGAAGCGCAGGAGACGGCTATGCTGTTCGACCGGGCAGAGCCGTGGGTGCGGCAGCAGGTTCTGTCCCTGCTAAGAGCTGCCGAATCTGCTCATGCAGCTCCGGATGCCGATCATAAAGATAAATGAATTCGTCGCGCTCTTCCATATCATCACTCCTCTTACTCGATTCCGTACCACGGCGCGATCCCGTTCGGTGATGGTAGTGTAACCTATAATGTCACGCCTGTCTATTCGCGGAATAACTGAAACAATTGTTTCAAATTTAGAAGCCCCGCACATTTTGTGTCTGGCGCGCCGGCGAATACATAAAATGGGGGCGGCTCCGGACTGCCTTCCATCGCCGCCCCCTCACCCGGCTGGGGGTGACTTCAATATAACGGCACAGTCCGACTCATGCAAGGACTCATTTCTGAATCAGGAGGTACAGTTTGTGGGCAACACGACGTCAGAAAAGGAATATTCCTCGACACATGATCTTATCATTGACCTCAAAAAGAGCAAAGAAGAGCAGGGCCTGTCCCTCGCGCAGGTCAAGGACATGCTCGCCGAGATCGGATTCTATCCCTCCAAGACCACGCTCCAGCGTGTGTTTGAAAAAGGCAGCGAGGACAAGGGCTTCAACTACGAGACCACTCTTCGCCCGCTGATGCGGGTGCTCCTGAAGAACGAGACACCGGATGGCAAGATCGCGTTGTACGAGGACGCCCTGCGTTATAAGGCCGAGCAAATCGAGTCCCTGCACAAGCAGCTCGACCATCTGCGCGAGGAACATGCGACGCGCTGCCACAACTGCGAGGGGAGGATCCGGTTACTTGAAGAGCAGATCGAGCTGAAGGACCGTCGCATGGATGAGCAGGCGCGCCGTATCGACAAGCTGCTCGACAAGCTGCTGGACAAGGTGTAACAGAAAGGAGAAACATATGCATATTATTGGGTCACTTCTGATCACGGCTGTTATCTATGGCGCGGTGCCTATGATCGTGCTGGCGTTTGCCAAGCACATCGAGGAAAAGAAGTATAAGAAGGTCTGTATCATAAGCACAATCATTGTCGGTCTGATATGCAACGTAACATCCTCTATGATGGGCGAGGGAATGAGCTTCGCGCCGGCACTGATTTGGGGCACAGTGTTCTATTATATCGGCCGCTCGATCATCAAGAAGCGCTGGTAAATAAAAAATGATCGCCCCGGTGCTGGCACACCGGAGCGATCGCGCAAACAATATTCGACCAACACACCATATGTAGAGGAGCACTGTCTGCTCCTTCATTGTAACCCAAGACCGGGATAATTGCAAGGAGGAAATCATATGAGCAAAGTAAAGAAGAACACCAGAAGAGGAACCTATGCCACTACCCTCACTCTGCCGGATGGCAAGAAGGTCTACCTCACCGGAAAGACAAAGGAGGAATTGGAAGAGAAGAAACTGCAGGCAAAGATCGACGTCCGCATGGGCGTTGACGTGGCAGATGACTCGCACTTCGATCAGTTCGCCCGCACCTGGCTCGCCATGTACAAGCGTGGGAAGATCCGCCAGACCTCGTTTGAGCTGACGGAGAGCCTGATGGAGCGTTACGTCGTACCGTATTTCTCCGACCGCAGGATCAAGGACGTGCGCCCGATGACCGTGCAGGGCTTCATCACTTATCTCTCGGACACCGGGCTGGCTGAATCCACGCAGGCGAAATGCCTGCGCATCGCGAAGAATGTCTTTCAGGCTGCGGTGGACAACGGTCTGATCCCCAAGACGCCGTTTCGTAAGGACGACCGCGTCGTCTCCGACACACCGAAGGAAGAGCCCGAACCGCTTACCGACGAGCAGGCGCGCCGGCTGCTCACCGCGCTGGAGGGCACGCAGGCGTACACCTTCTGCCTGATTGCGCTCTCCACCGGCATGCGCCGCGGCGAGATCCTCGGACTCATGTGGGAAGATATCGACTTCGACGCCCGGATGATCCACGTCCGGCACAATAAGGCGTTCCCGATGAACTCGCTGGACGCTCCGGTTACTGAGCTCCTGAAGACGGAAGCCGCGAGGCGGGATCTGCCCATGAGCTCACAGCTTACGGGGCATCTGCTGGCGGTCAAAGAGGCGTCCGGCTCTGATTACGTCCTCGCCATGAAGAATGGCAAGAGCCTTAGCAAGAGCGGCCTCAAGTCTCTGTGGACGGTGGTGAATCGCCGCACTGCGGGAAAGGGACCCACGCCGCGCAAGCTGGGGGAGTCCTATGGCGGCATGACCGTGACGCTGGACTTCGACGTCCACCCGCATTTGCTGCGTCACACCTTTATCACGCAACTGTTTGAGGCAGGACTGGATATCAAGCAGGTGCAGTATCTGGCCGGGCACTCCACGCCGGACATGACGATGCGCGTCTACAACCACTACCGAGCGAAGCAGAGGCAGGACGCTACGGCGGAGCAGGTGCGCGCCGCGCTGAAATATTTGGACAGAGGGGTGAGCGCCTGACAGCGTTTACCATAATGTCCCATAGTGCTTCACCACGACCGCCTATTTTCGGGTTTACATAATTCGGAAAAATTTGTCAACTTTTGCCAACTTTTGATTGAAACATTGTGCAATATAGTGCAACAGAAAGTTGACATCATACAATCGTCAAAAAATTTTGTTCAATCACGCTTGGCAAAAAAGTTAGAAAAAAGCCTCAATTTCCGAAGAAATCAAGGCTTTTCGTGGTGCCTCGTCGGGGATTCGAACCCCGGACACCCTGCTTAAAAGGCAGGAAAGTGAAAACCCCGCAGCCCTTTATTCATGCGGGTTTGAAGGGGGTGTCAAGACACCTTTTGCCAACTTTTGTCAACTTTTGAAAAACGGCTAGTTTACATAATCTCGGTCTTGGGTGTTCAAAAACTTCATGTTTCAAAGTGTTCCTTAGAGTTACATAATATTTCGGCGTATTTTATTTATCTCATAATTCTCTCGATAAAAATAATCCCTCCGACCTCATGAGCCGGAGGGATTATTTTCAGTTAGCCTGTGGGTCTGGCGTTTTTCTTCTCGAGTGCGGCGTCGATTTGCTGCAGCTCGGCTTCAAGGCGATCCATCTCTTCATCCAGTTCGGCGATTCGCTTCAGGCGCTCGGCCTGTTCTTTCGTTGCGCCGACACCCTGCTTCGCCTCATACTGGTAGGCAAGGAGTTCGTCCCGGCGATCATTGGCGAGATCGTAGATGCGGCGCCCAATGGTCCGGGAGCGCTCCTCCAGCTTTTCGTACGCTTCGATTTCAGCTGCGGATCCCGCGGTCATGTCCCAGTCTGTGTTGTTGAGCGCCTCGCCCTTGGTGATAGGCTTGCCCACACCGGTGACATTTCTTTCGCGCCCGAACTTCGGGAAGCTCTCCTCGGCGATCTCTTCCAAGGTCGCCCTGCCGCCGCCGCGCGTCGGCTCCTCGCTTGCCGGCTGATTGTATTTTGCGTACTTGGCTTCCATCTTGGCAAGCTCGCTGTCCACCTTCTCCTTGCTATAGTCGATGACGGTCTTACCGACGCCGGATGCCTCGAAAAGATACCGCCGCTGCTCATCCGTCAGGTTAGGGATGGAGTAGATGATCTGCATCTTGCGCAAGCCGGAGCTGTTGGAGACGGAGTTGCCCTTCTCGTTCTTGATGCTCGCGACGTTGTTGGCTTGAGCCGTGATGTCGTAATATTGGTCAATGGTCAGCCCGACATCCTGTGCTTTCAGCGCCCTGTCGTTTGCGGTACCGATAGCACCGCTGCTGAACGTGATGTCCTGCTTGACAAGATTCTTCTGATCGTCATTCAGCCAGCTGACCTTATTGACCCAGTCCGCGAACAGCGTCGCCTTGTAATCCGCGCTGACATCGTTTTTGTTGATGCGCTCCTGCACATCCATAAGCGTGAGGTAGTGATCGAGGGAGACGCCGGAGTCAAGGATCTGATGCATCTTCTCGTTCTGCTTTTCGGCGGTCGGCTTCATGATGATGTCGATGGCGGCAACCTTGTTTTTTTCCGACATATCCGTCTCGGCGATGGCGTGATACTTCTGGAGATTCACAACGGTCTGACGTCCCTGCGTCGGCTCCAGCGAGTCGATTTGCGCCTGATAGGACACATAGTCCGAGGGGCTGATGCCTGCGGCGACGGCCTCGTTCATCTTCTTTTGGCTATCGTTCGTAACGCCGAACAGCTCTTCCTTTGCCTTGGCGTTGGCGTAGCTGTACAGATCGCTCAGTGCCTTCGCCTTCTCGGAGTCGGAGAGGTTCCGGTAGCCGGGATCATTGACCAAGCTGCTCACGAGTTCGTAGCTCAGTTGGCCTTTCCGGGTCGCATAAGCAACGTACTCGTCAGCCGTGAGGTACCTGGTCTCGCCGTCGACCTTGATCGAGCGGTCGGCTTTCTGCGGGAACACGCTCTCGCCTGTGACATCGTACAGCCGCTGCAGCTCGTCCTCCACGGGGTCGTTGCTGATCCGAGACACGTATGCCGGGTTAAGCATATTGTTCGCTACACGCTCACCCAGACCGCCTGTGGACTGCGTACGACCCCACTGGTCGATGTACGGGATCTGATTGTAGTCCCAGCCGGGGATCTTCTGACTGAGCTTGCCGAGCGTATATTGCAGGTCGGTCGGGATCTCGCTGTTCTTATCGGTATAGGTGCTCATGCGCTGATCCTCACCGAAGGCGCGCTCACCTTGACCAAGCCAAGTGGGGAAGGGCTGCGTGAGGTAGCTGGTCAGCGCAGAGGTCAACACCGAGCCAAGAACGCTCTCATCGTTGTTCTTGGCATATCCCGCGTTCTCGAACATGTCGTTGAGTCCCTGCAGCATGGACATCTCCAGCATCGGCGAGGTGGCGTTCTTGAACATATTGCGGATGTCTTCGTAGGAGACCTGTCCATTGAGCGCGCCGTTGAACAGCTCCACACCCATGAAGAACGGGATCGCCTCGGGCGCCAGCCAGTCGAGCGTGACGCTCGTGCCGTCGGCGGTCTCGACGGAGTAGTTCTGGTGACCACGCAGCTTGTCGAAGTTCTTCTGCTTGTCGTCGTCATCATCACCGCCGCGGATCATACCAGCCCCGGCAAGCGCGAAGCCCAGAGCAAGAAGCCCGGTGCCCGTGAGACCGGCAGCCAGACGGTCGATGCCCTTGGTAAGCGTAGCGGAGTCGCCGGCCTTCGCACCCTTGACGATATTATAGATGCCATTTGCTGCGCCGATGGGAGAGTATTCACCGGCGCGTACAAGAATGTTCGTCGGCGTACGCTTGAACGGGACGACGCCTTCCACGACATAACCGGCCGCTTTGCTGACCGGGTTCTTGCTGCGAGACAGCTTACCCAGTCCCGCGACTGCGTCGGAGAACATGTTCCGGTCATTGAAGGTGTTGCGCATGGCCTCCTGCGCCGCGTAGTTTCTGGCATTGGCAAGCAGTTTGCGACCTTCGATCGTCTTTTCTGCTTCAGCAATGGACTTGACGCCGTTGGCTTGCAGATACCCGGCGAGCGACTGGATATAGATGATCTGCTTGAACGCCGCGTCTTCAGCCTCCAGCCGTCCGCTGTTAAAGTCAGACGCCTTGTTCATTGCTCTGCCAAATGCATTCTTGTCGCTGAATGCCTTGGCCTCCCGCTCGATCTCGCTCAGACCGCTCTTGACTTCCGAACCGCGGTTCACTTCGTTGAGATGATCCTTGACCTTCTCAAAGTCAGCTGCCGCTTCCTTGAAGAGCACCGGGTTGTTGATGCCGGTCAGAGACTTGGTGCGCTCGATGTCCGCGCCGAGTCCCTTGGCGATGCCCTCGCCGATTGCGCCGATGCGGTTCTTCGCTGCAACGAGCGGCTGGAACATGGCGTTGCCGATAATGTTTCGGAAGTGTGTGCGCGGGTTGCCGAGCATGGCGAGGTAGCGGATCGCGTCAAACTTCGCTTTGAAGCTCTCCCACCCGGTTCTCGGCAGCTCCTTGGCCACGCGCTTCACGACGTCCTCGCGTACTTTCTCGCGGGCCTCATCGCTCTCGGCGTGCGTATAGTCGTGGATCTCCTGTTCGGTCATCTGCACGTCCGTACCATACTTCTCATTGAACGCCTCGATGGCCTTCTGCAGCCCAACAAGCTGGCCCTCCGGGGAGAGCTTACGATACATCGACTGCGCCTGCAGGGCCTGTGCCACGGTGGTCGAGTTGCGTGTGTACAGCAAGAGCAGCTCCGCCACGGCAGCCTCGTTGCCGTCTGCCATAGCCTGCGTGAGCAGCCGCTGCCCGAGCGCCGTGTTGTCCTTGCTTGCCACGCCATTGTTGCAGGCGTTGCGGTACTGTTCCAGCGCGCCGTCAAAGCCCTTGCCGCGCATGGCGATCTTTGCCTTGTTCACGGCGTTCTTGTCAGTGATGGTGTCGAAGGACAGCTCGCCGTTGGCGATCATGCTCTCCAGTTGCTTTGCTCCGTTCTCCGTGGTCGCCGCCGCACCGTAGACCGTGGACGCGGACTTCGGGATGTTCCTGCCCTCGAAGTCCTTGGTCGGCACGTCCGTGTGCCGCACCGCTGCGGGGCCGGAGGGATAGAAGTCCTTGCTCTCCGCCTGCAGGTTATCGTACGTAGTGTTCACGCTGCCGGCGTCCGCCGCGCCGAGACCGTCGTCTTCCTCGAACAGGTCGTTCAGCCAGTCGTTGGCTTCGGGGGAGATGGAGTAGTTGTACCGCTCGTCCTCGCCGCGCCAGTTGGTGTAGTCCCCGCCCTCGGCGAGCGCGCGGTAGCGGTCGATGTCCTGCCTGTTGCGCTTGAACTCCGCGATGATCTCCTGGTCGTCGAAGTTGATCGTCCGCCCGACGTAGGCATCGGCGTAGGCAGGATCGTTCAGCGCCAGCCGCAGCTCCTGCTCGTTCGTCATCGCCGCCTCGTTCTTCGCGTAGGGCGTGATGTCTTCCACCGCGGTCACAGGGCCGCGCTTGAGGCCGTAGTCCTCCAGACGGATCGGCTTGCCGCTCTCACGGGGGCTCGGCGTCACGCCATACTGCGCGCAGATTTCCGCGCAGTCCGCGTCGTCGAGGATTTCCACGATCCGCATGGCCCCCGTGATATACCACGGAGCGGTCTGCGGGTCGGGGTTGGTACGGTACTTGTAGTATCCGTTGGTCGGGATGCGCGGCAGGCCCGCCTGCGTGCGGTCGTACTTGCCGTTCTCCTTCACGCCCAGCGACATCGCCTGAAGCTGGTAGTCCACGTCGCCTGCGATCTCGCACTTGGCGAAGACCAGCGCGTCCGGCATGACCGTCCTCTGGCCGAGCGGGCTGTTCTTGTTGAACTGCTTGGCGTCCGGCCACTCACCGAGGTGCCAGCCCGGGCGGAACGCCAGCGTGCCGCCGCCCTTGTCGTTGACCACGACCAGCCGTCCGCGGCTGTTGCGGATCAGTTCACCCTCAGCGCCGCGCCCCAGCTTGCCCACGTCTGCGGTCAGTACGATGCCAACCGGGGTGTCGAGTCCGCGCATCGTCCTGCTCACAGGCTTCCTGACGGCGTTCTTCACGTCGCTGATGTTGGACACCATCGGCGGGTAGAGCTTTCCGTCTCTCGCGTAGAACGCCTTGTAGACGTACTTGATCTCGCCGTTCTCGTCACGCAGGGGATGGAAATTATCCTGCGCGTCCGGGGAAATGGAATAGCGAACGTCCTCGCCGGAGCTGCTGTCGCGGTAGGAGTTGGGGTTGCGCTCCATGTAGGCGAGGTCACTGCGGGTCATGGCACGCTTCTGCACGGGCGTCGCCTGCTCATAGCGTTCCACGGCGGCGTCCGGTGCGATCTCGGGCATAGAAGAAGCACCTGCGACTGCAGATGCTTCGGCGTTGGTATTCACTTCTCTGCCGGGCCGTTGCACTCCAATGCGATCCGAAGTCTCCTCCGAAGCTCCCACGGTGTTACGCTGGTCGGCAGGCTCTGCAGAAGTCTGTTCTGCAAGTCCGGGTGCAGGTGAAGACACGTCTTCCGAAAGATCAGTCTGGACACCGGATTGGTCAGTCTCTTTTTCAAGCAGCAGATTTCCACTCCACCCACGCTCCTTTCTGACCTTATCATACCCCGGATGGAAGATCGACGCAAGACCCTTTCCATACTCTTCGTGTTTTTTCAAAAACTCGTTGTAAAGGTTTGCCTCGTTTGTCACCGAGAGTCCTTCCTGCGCAAGGTACGGAGCCTCAGCGTCCCGCTGAGCTGCCGTCATATTGAGCCGAGCCTGCGTATTGCGCGCTTCCTGCTCACCGACTGCGCTTTGATAATATTCATAAAGTGCGTCGTACAGTCTGCCGGAGTGTTTGTCCGCAAACCGCGCATCCTTGCTATCCGCCGCCATGAGACGCTCGATGAAGCGTACACGCGCATCATAGGTAGGAATACGCAGGAAGTGCCTCGCCGTCTTCTCGTCCATGTTGTTCGCCTTTTCAAGGAACAGGCTCATATAGGACTTATCGAGGTTTGCGCCTCCTGCAAAGTCTTCGTATCGTTGGATTTGATGCTGTACCTCATGCGCGATAGTAGACCTCAGGTCTTCACCGCTCAGGAACTTTTCGGTTTGCAGGTGGATCGCGCGGCCTGCGTCAGATTTGCCCTTGGCTCCGCCGCCCGGCAGGTCTCGGATCACGTTGATGCCGCGCAGGAACGGGTACGCCTTGAACAGCGCGTCGTGCTCGATAAAGTCTTCCAGCTTACCGCGTTTGTTCGGCAGCCAATCCTTCAGCGTCAGATTCTCGTCGCTGATCTCGAAGCGCCACTTGCCGTCCTTGCCCTTCCACCACTTCGTTTCGTTCCAGATTTTCTCGGCGGTTTTGCCGTCCCGGTCGAGTTGCTTGGCCTTTACAAGTGTGGTGAGGTTCGCCCCGATAGCTTGCTCACCCGCTATGCTGTACTGCACGCCTGTCTCTCTTGCCTTACCATCGCTGGTCTTCGGCCCGATGCCGTTGACAATATCATCCACGATAGCGGAGACTTTCTTGTCTCGCTTGCCCTCCAGCACCGCGTCCTCACTGAGCCCCTGAAGTATCAGGTCTTCCACGCTTCCGAAGGCACTGGTGTCATTCGGGAAGGTGACATGGACGTCGCCCTGCGGCGCGAAGTCACCGGCCTCATCGTACACAGAGAAGTCTGTCAGCAGTTTATAATAATTCTCATCGACTGCCTTCTGCCCGTTCTCCTTCGCCGTGATTCCGTCGAACGTCTTGTACGCGAACTGACTGAACTTCGGTTCCAGTCCCAGCTCTTCGCACTTGCGGACGTACCGCTCTGCGGCGTCACGGGGATCGACGCCCTGATGCAGCAAGGTATTGTAGTCCACCTCACTGAGCTTGTCGAGCAGCGCCTTGTCCTTCTCTTTCTTCGGGTCGAGCTTACGGTACTTATCAGTCTCTTTGTCATAGATCCGGGTGTTCTGATAATCCGTGTAGTTGACATAGGAGTCAATATTCGCCATACGCGCCACGATAGGAGAGAGGGAGGACTTATGATAGGGGATAATCATACGGATGCGCGGGTCCTGCATCATCGCACGGATGTGTTCGTCCGAGACGCCGACCGCAATTGTGCCGCAGTTCTTGCCGTACTGTTCATCCGACTGGATTTCCACGGCACGCTGAAAGCCGCGCTCGGCGCTGCCTTTCTCTCCGACCACAGAGCCGAAAGACTGCCCGTCACGCCATGCGTAGTTGCCGTCCTTATCGAGACCCGGCGCGACTCCGCCTTCCACGATATCGGGCACCAGACTCATGTTGATCTTGACACCGGTCAGTCCGAAGGTCAGGGCGTACAGTTCTTCCTTTGTGTACGAATGTGCGGGGAGCTGTTTCGCCGCGAGGTCGGCGATCATCTGCGCATAATCAAAGACCATACGCGGCACGTAGTCCGAGAAGGATTGGATTCTCACGCCGCCGACTGCGTACGCCTTGTCGCGGTCGAAGTTTTTGTCGGTCAGGATCTCATTGAGATACTGAACATTGCTCTCCGCCGCCTTCGGGCCGCCCGTACCTTTCTTGGCATTGAACAGCTTCAGAATGTCAGGGCCGTTCTCCTTCACAGAGTCCAGACCACGGGTGCTGATGAAGTCGCCGCGGTCAAGCAGCTGCCGGCCTTCGGGATGCTCCAGAAGATACTTGGCAATGCGATAATCAACTGTACCTCCGCCGCTCTTCGGCATATGCTTGCGGACGTACTTTTCCAGAGCATCGAGCTTCAGCGCGTCATCGTTCAGGGATTCGATGCCGCCATCTTTGTGGGTGATCGTTTCATCCCCGCCGAAATTGAAGTGATTATAAACGGCATGCCCGTTCTTCGTTTGGATCTTGCGGACCATGCTGTTATAGAGATTGACAAAGGTATCTGCGACTTTCGCCTGACGATAACGCTTGGCGTCAACGAAGCACAGGTCACAGGCTGTCTCGAAGCCATAGCTCTGGATCAGCTTGTTGATGCGGGCAAACCCGGCTTCGTTCAGTTTAAGACCATTGATCGCTCCCCGCCGCACCAGCTCGTTGAGCACGGCGTCCAGAGTCGCACGCTTCTTGCAGACGAGAGAGAAATCCAGATTCATGACGTACTCGTTGTTTGCCTTCACGACAGAGAACACCGGATTGCCCTTGGAATCAACGACGACCATGGCGTCACTCCACTTGGAGAAGGGCTCGTACTCGCCACTCTCTTTTGCCTTCTTGGCGATCTCGTAGAGATTCTCCATTGTAGCCTTGATGTCCTGCGCATCCTCACCGGTCAGGTCGCCGCGCTGCACAGCCTCGTTCAGCCAGCTGGAAAGAACTTCTCTGCCCTTGTCGTCATAAGTCATAAGGAAGAAGCGCGTGCCGCCGGTCGAGTCGTTCTCCGCGACCACGTCACCACTCTCGTTCAATATCTCGCCTTGCTGTCGATACGTCTGCTCGACGAGCTCGGCGGCATTGTGGATGACGGAGGTGCCGGTGGGGGAGTCCATACGCAGGCCGCTGACTGCTTGGTTCGTCTGCTCCTCACTCTCCATGATCGCCCTGGAATACTTCTCCATGGCCTCACGGATGAAGGTCTTCTCCTGAACGCTCGCATCGCCGGTCAGTTTACCGTAGATGTCAGTCAACCAGTCGAGGATCTTCTGACCGAGCGTGCGGTTCTCCGTCACCATACGACGGATTGCGTCTTCATCGGTCAGCAACTCATGCTCAATGAATCGTGCCATCGCCTCATTCTCGGCGTGCGTGTCGTCGAGAAAAACCTTGCTGTCCGCATAGTCCTTCGTGACCTGATCCTTACGTGCGTTCCAGGCGTCCTCGCCGATCCAGTTCTTGATGAGATTCTTCAGCTCGCCGTAGTTGCCCGTGCTCTCCAGCGTATGCGTCATCTCGTGGGAAATAATCTGCGCCAGCGGGTTGCCGCTGCGGACATTCACGTAGATATCGTTGCTGCCCTCGACATTGTAGCCGTTTGCAATGCTCCTGACGCCCTCCACGGTCGCGCCGTCATAAAACAAGACGCGCCGTCCAAGAAGCGTGCCGAGACGCTCCGCCAGCTTGATGTCGCTGTCCCGCGCGCCGGAAAGGATGCCCGTGCGCTGCGTCTCGGTTTTCGCGCTCTCCGCTGCCTTGGCCCGGTTCAGACCGTCCTCAATGGTAGCGCGGTAGGCGTTATAGCTTTCCTCGTCAAGCGTGCCCTGTTTCTTCGCCTGCGCGAGGAAACGATCCGCGATCTCCGCGTCCGTCGTCCGCTCGGCATTCGGCGCGTTCTTGCGGTAGAGGTCAGCAAACTGCTGGAAGTTCAGCTCACCCCGCTTGGTCTTCACCGAAACGCCGGGAAAACCAGACGACTGTGCGTCGTTCGATTCCTTATACGTCTCCACCATCGGCGTCCCGTCGGCTTCTGTGAGGGGCTTCACGGACTTCTCACTGCCATCGCGGTTATAAGACACCTCGCCCGGTTCAGCCTGCTGCTCGCCCGCCACGGGCGTCACAGAGGTCTCCTGCCCGTTCTTGTACGTGATCTCCCCGGGCATGTTCGGAGACTCGGCAGCCTGCTGCATGGCCGCCTGCTGCTGTGCTACGATCTGCTGCGCCGCGAGCGCTCTTTGCTGCGCGCCCTGCGCCTGCGCGACAGCCTGCTGCTGTTTCTCCATAGCGGCTTGCCGTTCGACAGCCTGCTGGTTCTGTGCGATGGCTTTCTGCTGGTTCGCCTGCACCTCGGCACGGATGCTCTGCTGCACCTGCATACGACCCTCGGGACTGTCCCACAGCCTGTTCACGCTCTCGTCCAGCTGCGTACCGGCGATCTGGTTGAATACCTCTCGCTTCTGCGCGTTGTCGAGGTTGAGCCGCTTGAAGTCCCCGTCGCTCACCTGCTCGCCGGCGGCCACGCGCTCCGCGATGCCGGCGACCTCCTGCGCCTTCTTGAGCGACATCTTATTCCCGCCGTCCAAGTTCAGGTACAGCGTGGTGGCAGGAGCCTGCTGCTGAGACCGGACCTCTTGAAGAACTTTCTGGGCATTAGCTTCTGCTTCGTTGCCCAGGGCTTTATTGACTACGTACTGCCCGCCCTGACCGAGCGCGCCGAGCGCAGCGCCAACCACAAAGTCATCGATGATCTGATCCAGTTCCAAATCCGTTGCCTTGCCGGTAATGATCTTATTGTAAAGCGGCTCAAACAGATCGGAGATCACTTCTTCCAGACCTTCGGAGATGATGTCTGCCGGTACGGAAGAGAGTGCTTCGATCAGCTTCTTGTTTTTCGTGAGCTTTGCGACCAGCTTGTTGACAATTCCGGCGCCCGCTTTATCGTACACCGGGTTGCCGCCGAACAGTTTCTCCGTGAACCACTCCGTCGCGGCCCCGGCAAGGCCAAGCCCCGTCTGCTGCAGGGCATTGTAACCCTTCTGCCGCGCTTCCTGAACGCCGCCGCCGAACGAGCGGATGACCATCGGCAGCATCGCGCCGCCGCCGGTTGCCGCGCCGATTGCAAGGTCTCCGAGCATTTGCGTGGCTGCGACGCCGGCATTGATCGCCGTCCTACCAGCCCAGCCGAGACCTTCCTGTGCGCGTTCGATGTCCCGTGAGCCGCTCTGAAGCAGCTTGTCACTTACGCCCTGAAAGTGCTTCGCCTGTGCGTTGAGATCCTCCTGTGTGGGCGCTTGCCAGACGCGGGCATTATTGCCCTCCTTAAAGCGGGAGTCATCGTACCCGGACGCCGCCTTCGCTTGTTCATAAGACTGCTCGACATTTGCCATCCATTCGGGAATACCGGCAAGCTGTGCGCCGTACAGTTTGGCAGAACCAGTCGCCGTCTTTCCGACTCTTTCCCCAAAGTTGGGCAGTCCATTCGGATTGTCCGGATCCACGCCCGCCATCTCCAGCGCATGACGCGCCGCCTGATACCGGTTGTACGCGTCCACGCTCGCCTGTCCGCCCTGCTTAGAGGCATCATCCCATGCGCGGGCAGCCTCCTCCATTGCTGCAATCTTCTCGTCCAGCCGGGATTGACGCTGTGCCTCGGTAGCTTTGTTCTGACCGCCGAGACCGCCTCTGCCCTGTGTTCTGCCATAGTAGGCATCTGACGCGCCGGTATTTACTTCTTGAACAACCGAAGTCTTCTGCGGCTGCTGCGGCACCTGCTCGGCATAATTCTCGACGTAAGTTTTCGCCTTATTGTACTGCTTTCCGGCGTTGACGAGCGCCTGCTGCGCGGCGTCTGCGCCATATGTGTTCCATGCCTGAAACGCCGCCGCCTGCGTCTGCGGTCCGAAGTAGCCGTCCTGCGCCACGCCAAGCGCGCCTTGAATGCGTTTGACCTGGTCGCTCGTCAGACTACCGTTATCGTAACCCTTGCTCATCGAGGTGTTGACAGCCTGCGTACCGGCTTTTGTCATGTTGCGGCCCGTACCCTCCGAGCCGCCGGAATAACCTGCCATACCGCGGACCTTCTCCGCCCCGGCGTGCGCCTGCGCCATGCCGGCCTGATCGCCGCGGGCATAAGCGTCTTCCCACTGCTGGGTGTACCGCAGGATCGCGTCCTGCTGCGTCTTCGTCAGGTATTGCTGATCCCATGCACTAAGAGCCATGGTTTCCTCCTTTTATCGAACGGTATACACTTTTCCGTTTTTGTAGATCGTCACGGTGCCATCTGCGTTCTTGACCCAGTCGGAGCCATCTCTGCCGTGCAGTGTGTCTCCCGTCACCGCGCCCTTCAGCCAGGACGTACCCACATCGCTGCCGATCGGATAGGCTTCGCCGTCGGACGCGTAGCCGATAGCGGGAGCCGTTCCCTCCGAGCCGTACGGCACGCCCTGATAGTATTTATATGCGTCCAGCACGGCATTCGTCATCGTGTTATCCTTGATCGCCTGACGCACCTGCGCGTACGTCAGCGCCGGAGAAGAGGAAGACGAAGAAGATCCGGATGAAGAGGAACCGGAAGTACCGTAAGAGTCCAGCTGCTGCGCCAGCTGGTCAGTCATTTGTGACGTCTGCGCGTTCTGGATCAGCGCGTTGACGACCGAGGCGTCGTAACCGTACACCTGCTCCATTGCAGAGAGCTGCGACGCGCTCGGCTGGATGCCCTGCTGCGCCGCGGCGAGGCCCATCTCGGCAAGCGTACCGAGAGTCTGAAGCGTTGGCTGCCCATTGTAGTAGCCGGTGTACTGCGCCTGCTGCGCGGCAAGGGAAGCCGCAAGCTGTTGCTGCTGCATAGCAAGGCTCGCCGCCTGCGCCTGCTGCTGCGCCGCCAGCTGCTCACGCTGAAGGGCAAGGGACTTCGAGCCGAGGGTCTCCTGCCCCTTGTAACTGCCAAGCACCTCGCCGACGGAAAGCTCGAACTGCTGCTCCCACTGACGCACCTGCTCGCGGAACTGCTCGACACTGAGGTTGTACTCAGCCGCCCACTGCTGCAGGCTGATCAGCTGCTGGAGGTAGCTCTGTGATACCTGAAGCAACTTGTCCGCTTTCTCATACTCGCCTTGCGCGCGCAGATCGGCGACTTGGCGCGCCGTATCTGTCGAGAGCTTGGTCTGCGCCTGATTGACGGCCTGCTGATTCAACGACTCCGTATTGGAGATGGAGTCATACTGTGCCGCTCCGATACCACCGCGGTCACCGCGGCGCTCGGCGTACAGCGCCTGATTATCGCGCGCCCTCGCGGCGTCTGCGGCAATCTGATTGCGCTGCGTCTGATACTGCTGCTGCGCATCCTCCTTGGCACGCTCCAGCTCATTGATCCCACGCTGCGTGGCATAGTCAACGCTGTTGTTGATCTGATCCTGCGCGCTCTGATACCATTGATTGATCAGATCGTTGAAGTTGTTATTACCAACATTGATATTGGTGTTCCCTGTGTCAACGCCGCCGACGCCGCCGGTACCCGTACCGCCGGTACCGCCCGTACCGGTGTTGCCGCCGGGATAGCCGCCCGTACCGCCGCTGATGCCTCCGCTGTAACCGCCGCTATAACCGCCGCTGAAGCCGCCGCTATAACCGCCGACGCCTCCGCCATAGCCACCCGTGCCGCCGCCGGGATAGCCGCCCGTACCGCCGGAGCTGCCCGCGCCTTCGCCCACACCGCCTTCGGAGATGATGTTCCCGTTGCGGTCATAGATCACGGGAGAGAAGCTCTTGCCGTTGAACGTCATGGTGTTGAGGTCCGCGCCGCTCGGATAGCCGTAGATGTTGCCCGTCTCGCTGTCGAGGCCGTAAACCATATCGTTCGGCACCTGCTCGCCGCGCGCGCCCATGATCGCCCAGTAGTCCTTCGGCGTTGCGCCCCGAAGCTCGTTCTGCCGGACGCCGGTCTCCGCGCCGGCGTAGTTGATGCCGTTGCTCTGCTGCAGCAGCTCCGGACCGTTCACGCCGGTGTCCTTCTCCGCCTTCGCCGCCGGCAAGTTGAGCGATCTCCCGTCGATGCCGCGCGTGCCTGTCAGATTGACGACTCTGTCCACATGACCCGTTTCGTCATAGTAAACCTGGAACGCCTTACTGTCTGCGGCCAGCGTCACGACCTTACCCGCGCGAGACGGGTCCGGCGAGATGTCCGGCCACAGGTAGCCCTTGGTCGTGGTGAACTTCGCCGTGCCGCCGTCGCTCGCTTTGTAGAGGCTCCAGTTGCCCTGCGGGTGCTTCTGCGTCAGCTCGGGATCGGTGTAGTAGCCCCAGTTGCCGTTGGAGTCCATGCCGTAGTAACCCTGATAGCGCTTGCCGTCGCTTCCGCCGAACTCCACGGGCGTCTTGCTGCCGGTGTTCTTCCACCATTCCTGATAGATGTCGGCGTTGCTGCGCTCCGTTCCGCTGCCGGAGATGTCGCGGTCCTGCGCCGCCGCCTGATTCACGCGCCCCTGCGCGTTGTAGTTGTACTCGCCCTGCGACTGCGAGCCGAGCATCAGCTTTTCATAGTCGCGCGGGTCGTACCGATAATCAAACGCCTTCTGCGTCACGCCGTCCGGGCGCGTGGTCGTGTTCGCGTACTGCCCCGTGAAGCTGCCGGTCGTCTGCGCTTTGTCGACCAGCCGCGACTGATACGTGCCGTCGGGATTGACGCCCGTGATCTCATACGTCCCGCCGCCGGTCACCACGTTGTCGCCCACGCCGAGGCCCACGGGCGCCTGCCCGTTGTCCTGCACCTTATAATACCCACCGGTCGGGACATTGGCCTGCGTGCCCGGGGCAATGCCGCTCTGATTTGCGGTCGGGGTCCTGCCGCCGTCCGATGCCGTGCCTGCACCGGGGTTTGTGCCGGAGTTTGTGCTGACAGTACCGATGTTAGTGGGTGTCTGGATGTTATAGGTCGGGAGATTGATCTGCTGGTTTGTAGTTGAGGTCTGCGGATTCGTGACCATCGTCTCCCGGCTGTCCGGGAACGTGGACTGCACCTTGTTTCGGTTATTTGCCGAAATGGGATTGTTCACCGGGGGAGTAGTTGCCGCGGGAGTAGTTGCCACGGGCGTAGTTGCCGTGGTCCCGGTGGTCGTCCTCGACGGTGTGCTCACCGTCGTACTGGTGCGCTTGCGGACGCCCCGGCTCGTGCCAAGCCCGGAATCATCGGATGCCACGGACGGAAAGTCTGCGCCCGAAGAAACGGAGTTGATGTTCGATGCACTCGCCATGCCTACGAGCTTATTGCCTGCATCAATGTTGCGGGGATTCACAACTGCCATTCTGTCTCGCCTCCTTGCTTACTTTGCCGCGCGTTCCAGATCATCGATGCGATGATTTGCCACAGTGATTTTTTCCTTGAATACTTCGCGGTCCTGCTCCAGTTGATAAACGCGCTCGATCACCGTGTTATGTTGCTCGACGTGCCTTGTCAGCTCCTCGATCTTCATGTCCGTCTTGGTCGCGTAAACTGACATCGCCTTGTCAAAAGCGGCATCGGCTTTTTCGGATTGCTCCTTCAGCGCGGTAACCATCTTGTCATAGTTGTTCCGCGCCGCGACCAGATGCCCGATGTTAGTTGCGACAAACGCAAGAATGATGCCAATCAGTTCAATGATATCCGCCGTATTCATTTTTCTACCCCCCTAGCACGGTCGCACATCAGCGCCGCTTCGTATCTTTTAGCCGGGCACATCGGTCTGCTGCCGTCCGTAATGCCGTCCGCGATGGCCTGATCCAACTGCTCCCGGGCATTCCAGTTCGTCGGCAACGGCAGTGTTGCCATGTGCTGCTCCGCCTTGCAGTAGATTTTGTAGGCCTGTTCGTCCGTCATGCTTTCGATCAGCTTATCAATATCCATATCCTCGCCTCCGTTGTTGTAAGCTCTTGCGTCGACCCACCAGAAGTATTTTGCCTGCGAGAAAAACAGATCCGGGTCGCCGTTGTTCCTGTCGTATGCCGTGCTTGCGGGGTCGTTGATACGGACTCTGTCATCTTCCCACCACACAACCACATAATGACCGTTCTTCGTCCAGAAGCCCTTCGTCATCAGCGCGATAAAGTAGTAGCCTTCCTTCAGCATTTCCTCGACTTTGTACCGCACCCAGCTTCCCCTGTCGAGGCATTTGCTCCATGTCAACAGCTCGCAGTTGATACCGTATGCCTTGAACTGCGGGCTGAAATAATCGTAACTCGTTCCCTGGTTTGCGTACACGTAACCGTGATCACAGGCCCAGGCCATCGTGACGGGGGGAGTGATCGGCTCCCCCGTCAACGTGGTCAATAGCATCGCCGCGCTCGTTTCTCCGCAGCCCCCGCCGCCGATGGACATCGTGCCTCCGTTACATGAGTATCGGTCGTTCTTCCACCGCGGGTCGGTCTGCAGGTAGACCTTCGGCTGCTTATTCATGGCCGTTTGCTTTCTTGTACTGCGCCTTGCTCACGGCCAGCAGAGCATCCATAAAGGCAATGATCACAGAGATCGTGCCCACAATCTGCTCCGCGTAGGGCAGATTCCAGATTTGCGCCAGTCCGAAGTACAACGCGCCCAGAGCGGGAAGAAACACGTCCGCGAAAAACCGCAGAATGTTATAGGTCTTGTTCTTCATCAACATAATCATCTTTCCTTTCTTCGCCGCAGGGCAACCGCCGTACGTCCACCGTTTCTCCCGGTTCACCGTTCGCGGAACATCGCCTGGAGCGACTTTACCTCTGCGGCCTTTTTGATGTGTCTGCCGTGCAGATATTCGTATCTCGCCAGCATATCCGCCGGCGGCTCTCCGTTCGCACGTCTGTAGTCCTCGATCAGCTTGACAACCTCCGTGTGAAGGATTCCCATGTGTCTCAGTTCGTCCGTAGACAGATCGTAGAACGCCTGCGCCAGCTGCGGGCGCTCCTCGCGCTGCTCCAATGCCAGCATGGCATAGTCCTTCGCGTCGCAGAGCTCCTCCTCGATCTTGTCGGACAATGTTTCGATAATCCTCATATGTCCTCCTTATGAAGGAAGCGGACGGTGGTTGACCGTCCGCTTCGCGTCGATTTGGCTCTCAGGCTGCCGCGGCAGCGGGATTCGCGACCCACTTGCCCATGACGCCCAAAAGGTACTGACTCTGCTCGGCGTTGTTCGCCTTGTCCTGAACGTCGCCGTACTTACGCAGCAGCTCGTCGTACTTGTCCTGGAGCATCTGCGTCTTGATCTCGCAGCAGCACGCGCTCATCTGACTGCCCAGCTGGGCAATCTGCTGCCGCACCTCGGCGAACTGGTTCGCGTTGGCAAGGTTGATGCTGTTGAAGCCCTGAATGGCGTTGATCAGGTTCGCGTTGTTCTGGGACATCATGCTCAGAGACTGCGCGTTGATCGCCTGAAGGGTTTCATAGTTGTTGTTCGCGCTGGAGAGGAGCACGTCGCGCAGACCGCTCTGCGTGCTCTGGTTGTTGACAGCACTGTTGACGATGGCGCTCACGTCCTGATCGTTGTTGCCAAACAGTCCGCCGTTACCGACGAGCAGTGCGATGATCAGGAAAGCAAACAGCCAGCTGCCGCCCATGAAAGAATTCTCGTTACCCATTGATGTAATACCTCATTTCATAAATTTTTTATTTCCATCCGGCCGGAATGAAAATCACATCAGGTCGCGCACCTGCTGTGTCACCTGCTGGATCATGGACTGTTCATCCACGCCCTTCTGGTGGCACAACTGCTGTGCGCTTTTTTGGAGATTGCCCATGTCGACTCCCTGGAAGCGTGAGTCGGTCTTGGAGAGGTTTGCCATGAAATCCTCGGCGCTCTGCCCGCTCATCATGGCGAGGATCGCCTGCTTCATCACGCCGTTGCCGCCGGCGATCATACCAAGCAGAGGATTCACGTGCTCACCTCCTTTTCAGGCTCCGCGCCTACCGACACGGACACAGGAATTTCGGCGAGCATACGACGGAGGTCATCCTTGAAGGCTTCAAGGTCCTTCACCGTCACAAAATCGCTCTCACTTTTTGGGATGTCTTTCTCCCGGAATTCAAACATTTTCAGCGGCAGCTCGTTCCCGTTCGCGTCCGTCGCCTTGAAAAAGAAGATCGGATCATTGAGGTCGAAGAGCGCGGCTTTACTGTTGCGCCCCATGCGGAACGCCCGCGCGCCCTCAACCCCGTCAACGGTCAGCAGCTGATAGTCCGGCTCTGCCGCACCGAGCTTCTGCTGCTGGTTCGCAAGATTCGCGAGCTGTTGATATTGCTGAGACAGGTTCGCTAATTGATCCTGCGCTGTTGTTTGAAAACTATTCAATTGTCATCGCCTCCATCATGATCGTTCCCCCAGCCGGGTGAACGGTCATCCGCGATGCATCGGTATCATCTCCTTTCGGTTACGTGCAAAAATAAAACCACCGTCCGGTGGTAAGGAGTTATGGAGTTACGAATCAACTATCAATCTCGCGCCGAGCGCGGCCAGCACCGCCGCGGTCAGCCCCTGCGCACAATGTTCGTTCATATCGTCGATTCCATCCTTTCCTTAAAATCCCTTGAATTGCACCTTGACCGCGGGGCGGAAGCCATAAGCGTTGTCGCTTGTGTTGTTATTTCCAAGGCTACCACTTCCACGTACATAATACGGTTTTGTGCTACTATACATCGAGGAAGTCCAATAATAGGCGATTCCCTCTGCTTTGCTGACTTGGCGGTAAGTATCACCTTGTTTCGGATAATCCCAATCCGTAGCTAGTTGGTTTCTACTTGGCACGAAAACCTTTGCGGTTACTCCATTGACTGTCACATTTTCCAGCTTGTCCGCAACATTCGGAATGGTGTTGTTCAGGTAGTCCACACACTTGCTTGCCAACGTTGAACCCGAATAGGTGGCATTTGCACCAAACGCTGACGTTTCCGAGACATACGCAAGCGCCAGATACACATAATTCCCGTCAACGTGCATGACCTGCCATTTGATAGACGGGTAATCCGTGAAGTACACCGTAGCGTCTCCGAGCGTCATGGTGTCGGTATTCAGCGGGTTTTGCGCCATATTTGCCGTCACGCTGATGGTCTGAGCCGCCGGAGTGGTGTAGTTCGTGCCGCCGCTTGGCGTGACCGTAATGGTCGCGCTCCCGCTCCCCACGCCCGTGATGGTGATGACTTTCGTAGCATCCAAGGTTGGGTTTCCAAAAATAGCTTGTGTCGCTGTTGTCCTTGGGTAAAGATCGCATGGGCCAAAATCGTAACCCTGTCCAGCGCCAACAGTAATACTTATTTGCCCATAAGAATTGCCCTGCTCAGACAAATTAACACGTATGCTAAGGCTCCCTCTGTCGGAGTAATACCATGTTCCAGATTCTCCCGGAACGGTAAACTGAAAATCACCAACATCCGGGATTGTTATGTAATAAGTCTTCCCCGGCCCACAAGAGCAATCCCCACCGGAACTAATCGAATAATAGTACGCTGTCGTGACAATTACGGCTGTTGCAACAGCGTTATTAGAGCTAGATACAGAGATAGTCCCGTCGAACTTCCCGCCGCAAGATACCACATCAGACGGAGAGTCCGAATCAAGGCTTATGCTGTCCTTGGAAAGTGTCAATGTGCCTGTCGCTTTTTCAATGCTCCACACAAGATTGCCGTCCCACGTAGTAGCCCATGCGTAATTAACTGTATCAACGAGCGTATATGTTCTTGTGTACGTTCCTGCATTTATTGCCGATTCCGTCCCTCCACGTGTAGCGACAGAGAGGCTTGGCTGGCTTATTATAAGTGGGCGTTGGCTTCTTCCAGTATAAGTTATTGTGCCAAGGATATACGGAATCGTAACCGCAATCTTATTCACCGTGATCGCCTGTGTCGCGGTCTTGGTGATGCCGTTCTCCGTGTACAGCACGGTGATTTCGGTCGTGTCGCCGGTCACGGTGGCGGGTGTGGCGAGATAGTCTGTGACCACCTTGGTCTTGCCGTTCTCGTAGGTCGCGGTCACCACCATGCCCGTAAGGTCAAGCGTTTCCAGCGCCGTATAAACCGTCTTGGTCGGGGGCGTGGTGACGGCGATGGAAACCAGCTTGGACGCTCTGTTCGGCACGATGTTGTGTATCATGTCGCCGCCTCCAATGCCGTGATGCAGACATACACCGTCAGATTACTGCTTGGCACGGTGTCGCATCGGAATGTTAAGCTGTTCGCCGCCTGTGCCACCGCGCGAACGGCGCAGTCCTCGTAGGTGTCATAGCTTGCCCCTGCGGGCATCGGCTCAATTTTCTGCGCGGTTTCGGTCGCGGAAATGCCCTGTACCGTGACCGTCTGCTCCTTGTTCGACCAGCCGGAGGACAAAAGCGTTACCGTGCGGTAGACGATCTGATCCTGCTTGTTGCTGACCGTCGCAGCGCTTGCCGCCGCCTGCTCGCTGTAATACTTCGCGTTGTTGCGATAGGCCGGGTCCGTGCTTTCGACCGCCGTGCCGCCGCGCGTGCCCGCGCAGTAGGCTTCGGCGTCGAGCGCAGAACGCTGGGATCTCGTGGCATACGTCCCTGCGAGGCTGGCCCGTGCAAATGCATCGCTGGCACTACTAACTGCATAACGTTCGCTATTCATGGCAGCCTCCGCGGCCATTGCACTGTTAGACGCGGAATTGCCCGCTGCCGTCGCACTGCCCGCCGCCGCGTTTTTGTACTGCAAGGCGTCCGCCGCGCTGCTTGCGGCTGCCGTTGCGCTGTCGGAAGCAGAGGAGGCGCTGCCCGCCGCCGCTGTCTTGCTGTTACTCGCCGACGTAGCACTGCCGGCTGCGGAAGAAGCGCTGCCAGCGGCTGCCGCCGCGCTGTCGGATGCAGCGGACGCACTGCCGGCGGCAGAGGTTGCGGAGTTTCCCGCGGAGGTTGCGCTTCCCGCCGCCGCTGTGGCGGAATTGCTGGCGGCAGTTGCGCTTCCCGCAGCGGCAGTCGCCTGCGCCGTCGCCTGCGCCACGACGCCTGTATTCTCGTCCACGCGTGCCTGCTCGGCAGCAACGCGTGCCTGCTCGGCGGCAACACGTGCCGCTTCAGCGGACACGCGCCCCGCTTCATTCGACACACGCGCAGCCTCGTTCTGCACGCGCCCGTTGTGGAAGACTTCTTCCTCGTCAGTGTAGCCGTTCTCCGCACGATCACGCGCCGTTTCATTCTGCACGCGCCCGTCGTGGAAGACTTCTTCCTCGTCAGTGTAGCCGTTCTCGTTCTTCTCGCGCTGCTCCTCGTTCGTCTCGCGCGTCTGCTCGGCATTGCCCGTCGCCACGACGTACTGGCGCAGTCCCTGATTCAGCCAGCGGTGATCGCTGTGCGGGGCTTCGTCCGTGCCGTTGACGTAGTCCTTGATCTCGTCGTACAGCGCCTGCATGTCCCGACGGACGTTATCCTCACTCGGCTCGTACGTGGGGAAGTCGCTCTTGCTGTTCCAGTCCTTCTGGAAGCTCATGTCCGGGAAATCATCCGGATTCGTCCAGGATCTGCTGTAGCTCAAGGGGTCCAGATTTGCCGCCATATTCTTATCTCTCCTCTCCCGCGTATCGGTAGAGGATCTGCGCGGAAACAATTGACAGATCCTCTTTCGCAATGTTGTTTGCCAGCGTCATCGAAAAATGCCGGATGTGCCTGCATTTCGGATCACGGCGTGCCGTGTGGCCATACCGATATGTGATCAGGCTGCGCCACGCCAGATTGCGCGGCGTCAGTCGATATGAAAAGTTTCGGATCGGTGTCAGGTCAAGACGGCTTTCGTACTCTGTGTCATACCGGATCTGAACATCTGTATCCGTATCGCTTCTCACGGTGATAAGGATCCCCACGACGTCCTTGAGCCGTTCATATGTTCCGAAGGTCTGCGTCGGGAAGGTGTAGATCTTGTCAATCGGATCATCCACTTCAACGGTATTCCCGTCCACGGTTTCCGTGTGCGAGTAGTCCGAAAAGCTTCTCTCGAAGATCGTCACCCGTCCGAACGGATCAAGATGGTACACGTCCGTCTCGCTGTCAATCAGAAACGCCGCCGGCAGGATGTTATCAAAATAGAACCAGCTGGGCTTCTGTACGCTGCTGATCTCGTAGTCCCAGGCATAAACATGTCCGGCTGCACAGAGCCAGTAGCGCCCGCCGTCGTCCACGCTCACCGAGACTGCGTCGTAGATATCAGCTCGACCGACGTAATAAGTCGCGCCGCTTACTTTGAGACGACCGTAAGCGGGGAAAAGTTGTTCAATGGGCGTAGGCTCAGACAGCGTTCCGGCAGGATGGGTCCGGCTGATGTCGGAATAATACGTCGCGCCTCTGCGTCCTGCCAATCCAGTGATACGCACGTCGTGCAGCAAGCCCCGATCACGCTCACCGTTCACGTTCTCGCTGATGCACACAACATTATTCTCCAGCGCGGCGCTGGAAGACTGGAGCAGATACACCCCGCGGTGTGTGTTGCAGAACACCAGGTTGTTTTCGACCAGGCGGATCGTCCATGGCAGGTCGCAGCCGATGTTCGCATTGATCGTCTGATACGAGAACGAAATACTGTCGCGATTTTCAACCTTCTCGATACTGAGCTTCAGTTTACCGACGCTGTTCTCCTTGAACAGGATCAGATCATCGTACTGCTTGCCAAAGCCGGTTACCGCCTCACTCGCCCCCGCGCAAAGATTGTAGTTCGTCATGGGGAAGTAGGCCGCGTTCATACTGAGATCATCATTCGCGTTCCAGAACACCGCGTTCGGCTGCGCCGTGCAGCCGCCGAGCAGGATGCACAGATTGTCGCCGTCTCCGGCAACCGTCGCATAGACGCAGTCCATCACGGCGCTAAGCGCCTCCAAATTCGCTTTGGCGTAAACGATCTCAACGGTGTTGTTCGTCGCCGGATCAGTCACGGGCGGCGCAACGGTAAACACGACGACATGATTCTCCGCGTCCCAATAGTAATCCTTCGGCAGGCTGGAGCCGGAGCCTTCCTCCAGCTCCGTACCGTCCACGCGCACGATCAGATAGCGGTCATACGAGCCCGTCACCGACTCATCTGCAGGAAACATCACGTCAATATCGTCCACCGGCAGCTTGTAATGATCGACCGCGGTGCCGCTGTTTTCCTTCGCGTTATAATGCACTTCCTTGCGCGCAGTCAGTCGATTCTCCGGCTGATAGAGATCGCCGGCGCCCGCCTCCTCCGGATCAGCATTGAGCAGGATGACAGGCGGATGCGCGTCCGCAAGGTCTGTCACATTCTCAACAGAAAAATGCTGAAGGATCGGATCCCAAAGATATTCCGGCGTTTCCCGATAGGTGATCTTGACAAAGCCGCCATGATTTTTGTAAAACAGGGCGTCGTCATACAGGAAGAACGTGCCTCGGTTTTCCGGTACATCGGACGCAAGCGCCACCAGGCCAAAGCCGAAAGGCGTCGTCACGATGCCGGCGGGAGGAGGAACATCGGCAAAGGAGGTTTCGTCCGGATCCTCATGGATCGTTGCCGCGTATATCTTCGTGCCGATGTGAAAAAACGCACGGTTATGGTACAGCATCTCCGCGCAGGTGTACCCCGCGCCGCGGCTCGTCGAATCATCCAGATATCGCTGACCGTCCCGGCATTGCAGCACGCCGTCCTGCCACCAAAGGTTTTTCATATCCGGGCTCTGATTCGGTTCAAGCCGGTAGTTCAGCTCCCGGATGTTCAGCCCGCCGTCCAGCTTCGGGAAGTCAACGACGTACGTCGGCGAGGCTTTCGGCATCTTGCTCAGTTTGACCTGCATAGGCCGCCCTCCTTACACACCGGGGATCCAGGAGAACGGATACCCGTCTCCGATGCCGTCCATCTCGGCGCTCAGTCCCTCGCTCATCTTGGCGAGCTTATCTTCATACTTGTTGTAGAACGACGCATACTTGAAGCTGTCGTCATGGATCACCAGATGCGCCGCGACGTAAAACGCCACCGCACTGTGCGTCTCCGGATCATTGTCCAGCTCCGTCGTGTCTTCCGGAGACTCCGGCAGAGGCGTGGGGTAACGGTAATAGACGACACTGTAACTGCCGGCTTCCTCTTTTGGGATCAGCAGATACTTCTTGTCCTGCGTCTTGTATATATTCGTGTGCAGCACGTGGCCGTCCTGCGTCGTGATGACCGTGCCGCCGCTCTTGAATTGATAAAAGTCCTCCGGCAGCTCATACCGCATCAGCGCGCCAAGATCCTCCGGCTCCAGCGTGGACAAATCCAGCAGCACCGGGATCTTCTTCACCGTCGTGGCGATCTCGGTCACTGCGTCATTGGCAAAGGCAACAATGGCGTTGAGGTAATCCTGCTGATTGTTGTAAGAGCTCGGAACGACCTGACCTGCGACGCTGTATTGGTCGAGCAGCTTCAGGACTTGATTTTTCAGCTGTAAAAATGTCATGGGGTTTCCCCTTTCCATGCAAAGGGAGAGTCCCGGCGTGATGCCGGGACTCTCTTATTTTGCCTCCGCCTCTCAGGAGAGAGTCGGGCCGTGATAAAAGATGGCGTCCGCCTTGTTGCTGAGAACGAAGGCGTCATAGCTGATGCGACCCTCAACCAGCCAGCCGGAGATGCCGGGGGCATCGGTGTGGATCTTGTACTCGGAAAGTACAGTCGGCGCGACCGTGGCGATCGGATGGCAGAGAATGAAGTCCGCGTAGGTCGTGACGGCGGGAGAACCGGCGGTGACCTTCGGCATACGAGCCGCGGGGACGCGGATGATCTTCACGCCGTCCACAGTGCCGAGCAGGCCCTTGATCTGCATATTCTGCGCGGTATCGCAGTCACGCATGAACGCGGGATCCTGCTTCAGGAGACCGGCATACTTGTAGCTGACCAGCGCGACGCGACCTTCGTCAGGGACGTTCGCGTTGCCCAGAGCCTCCTGCGCTTCGAGCAGCATCTGATAGGCGTTCGCCTTTGTGATGGCGGTGTTGTCGCTGTGGCCGGCGTTGCGGGCCATCTGATCGAACACATAGGTGTCGACCTCCGGGATGACCTTGAGAGCCAGCTGGCGGGCAACCGCCTTCGCGGCATCGTTCACCATCATAGACTGGTTCTTGTTGAGCTTGTCAATGGTGAAGGTCCAGCCGCGATCCTTGCGGATCTGCATGGTCTGGGTGCTGTTGCCAAGCTCATCCGGCACGCCGTAGCGGTTCGAGCCGGTGCGGGTGTAGTCGGTCAGATCGACGACGGGGATGGAGTAGACCTTGACGGTGTCAACGCCGTTCCAGTCATAGTCGTTGTTCGTGACCTGCTGCTTGATCGACGCACGCTGGAAAGCCTCGTCGACCTTGTTCGAGAATTTGGTTGCCAGAGAATAAGTACCCATGTTATACCGTTCCTTTCTTTTTACGGCGAACACGGCACTGCTCTAGGGATCAGTTCCAGTTAAAGCCCTCGTCGAAGGCTTTTTCAAAGATGCTCTGCGCCTTCTGCTGGGTTAAATCCCCGCCGGTGACGCCCCTCACGGGCGCCTGTTGCGCGCGTGCCGCGTTCTGTTTCAGAATCGTGTTTTCCTTTTGCAAGGACGCGGCGGTTTGAGTTCCCTGCGTATCCCGATAGGCAAGGTAAGCCGTGAGCACGTTAGCTCCCTGAGATACGGCTTTCGCCACAGGCTCGGGGATCTCGTGCAGATCGGGGTAAAGGGAACGAAGCTGCTGGACTTCGGCACGGAGGTCTCTGCCGGGAGCAGGCATCGCCGGAGCAGGCATCGTCGGTGCGGGCTGCGCGGGCGCGGCATTCGCCGGTTCGTCCGTCAGCTCGTAGACCTTTCCGCCCGCGGCATCACGCGCGATCATGCGCGCCGCGGCGTCAGTCATGCCCGCGTCGATCTGCTCCTGATACACCCTTCGATAGGTGCTCTTGTTTTCGGCCTCCACCTTTGCGTCGAAAGCGTAGCCCTTTTGCAGCAAGGCGCAGACCTCCTCGTCGCTCATCGCGCCGAGATCCACCTCTCGCTCCTCATGGTTCACTTTCAGCCGCAGCTTCCTCGACGCGTGTACCGGCGTTTCTCCCGCCCCGTCGGACGGTGTCTGCCCCGGCTGCGCGCCGGCGTCGGGTACGCTTCCCGCATCCGCTCCGCCCGTGGTGGGAGCGGCGGACACCGGATTCACATCCTTCTCCTCCAGCCCGGTAAGCGGTTCCTCCTCCGACCCGTCGGCCAGAAGTTTCGCCAGCTCATCATCGCCGTCGGGAACGAGCGCATCGCCTTCTTTCCAACCGTCAGGAAGGATAGGCGGTACGTCGCCCTCAAAGGACGCCGTATCATTGACGACTTCATTGGTTTCCATAGGGATTTCTCCTTTTCACGCCCGCATGGTGAGCGGGGTTATTTACAAAACAGGAGACGGTTTCCCGTCTCCCGCAATGCACTTTATTCCGCAAACTGAGCGCCCTGATGCAGGGCGGTCTTCTTTGCGATGTTCGGCAGCTCGTCAAACTGCGAGGCCAGCCTCGTCGGCAGGCCCTGCACCGCTTTCTGTGCGTCCAGTTCTCCTCCCTGAGACGGGGCGGACACCGGAGAGCCGGGTTGCGGAACGGCGGCTCCGGCTTCAGCGTTCGCCTGCCTGCCTTCGGCGATCCTGCCGCGCAGCTCGTCGATCAGCTCCTGCTTCTTCGGAATCAGCTTATCCGGGATGCGCTCGAGGTACTGGATCAGGTCGAGCGTGCCGTCCTGCCTCAGGTTATCGAGCGTCTGCGTCATAGCGATCTCGGAGAAGTACGTCGTTGCGCCAACGTCCACGCGGAGGTTCAGCCACAACCTCTTAAACTGCGAGAAGTCGAACTCCTCCACAACCTTGCGCACCAGCTTCTGCGTCATCATACCGCCGGTCGACGGATCGATCATCGGCGCACCGTCTTTGCCCATCACGGGCTCCTCAAACTCATGGTCCACCACGACGGGGCGCATGCCGTAGTACGTGCCCATCATGTCGAGCAGGATCTGCCCGATGTCCTCCACCCACTCGTAGAGATTGGAGCGGATGTTCTCCAACGGCACCTCACTCTGTGTCTGAAGGACCATGATCGCGCTGGTATTGTCCGGCTTGACGTTGCCCATCTGAACGTCCGTCGCGCCAAGGCACTCCTTCGTGTAGACCATGACCTTGTCGATCAGAGCGAATATCTGATTGCTCATCTCCGCCGGCTGGAGATACGCCGCCACCTGCGGGATCGCCTGCCCGGGCTGGATGCCGTGAATGCCAATCGCCTGACCGATCTCGTTATCCCACTTGGAGATAAGGTCGGCGTTGTATACCGCCTTTGGAAACGCCATGAGCTGTAAATGCCGCATGGCAGTAGCAAACATGCTGTTGATGAATATCTGATTCGGAATCAGCCCGGTCACCAGCGCACGACCGTGATACTGGTTTTTCTGCTTCTCCCAGTTGCCCCACGCCAGAGGGTAGAGCGACAATCCCGTGTCCACGTCTTCATAAATCACGGAAGTCTTGGTCGCCTTGGTCACGTGGACCGTGGTGACAAGTTGCTTCACGGGCTTGCGCTTGCGTACCGGCAGGCCGTCGGCGTCGAACACCGGACGACCGTCCGCGTCGTTCTCATACACCGGCTCGCCGTCGGGCGTGTACTCGTCCTCGTAAATGACCTCTCCGTCATCGTTGAGCTTGTCTTCCTCGCGAGTGACCTTGGTGTACAGATACACGTACAACGCCTTGCCGGTGCCCGCGTCGCTCTCCTCGATCTCCGTCTTGCCGCCGACGCCCGTCATGCGGTCATAATCAGAGTCGGACTGTATCTGTTCCGCCACGGTCTTGTCCTGCGCCTTGCCGGACTTATAGAACGCCTTGTTCTTGCGGAAACGCTCCGCTTCCCACTTCAGGTGCTCCACCGTATCACGACCGACCACCAGGATGTATGGCTGCGCCTGCACGCGACGATCGTTCGGATTGCCAAACATTACATTGATGCCGTCGACCAGTTCCATCTCGATCTCGCCGCGGTACGAACCAAACGCGCCGCCGTAAGGCAAAGCGTCGGGGTCAAACCAGAAGTGGGCGCAGTAGTCTCCGGTCTGCGCGCCGTCGAACAGCGCGTCGCGCAGACGGTAGTCGAACTTGAATTTCTCCAGCAGTGTCTGCACCTCGGCGTTCGCAAACTCCGCGGCATCATGCCCGGGGTCGGTCATGTTGCTGCCGTCATAGTAGGCCAGCGGCTCGAAGTGCATTGCCGTGCCGGTTGACGTCAGCGACGCGATGAACAGACTCGCCACGCGCTTGAGAATGTTGAACACGGGCTTCGGAAGTCCCTGCATCGCCGGAGTATTCGGCAGATGCAGCCACTGATTGCCGACGAAAAACTCGGTGTTTGTGTCGACGACCTTGTACTGGTTCGGCGTCAGCTTCTCGTTGTACGCGCGTCCGAGCTCGTACAGCTCCCATGCCTTCGTCTTGTTGTTCTCCTTCACGCGCTCTCACCGCCTTCCTCTTCAGCCAGATCGCCCACCATGCCGTAGGCCCGCTCTACGCTGTACTGCTGCATGGTGCGGAACGCCTCCTGCTCCTCTTCCATGCGCTTGAGCTCCTCGGCATGCGGACTCTCTACCTTCTGGCTGTAAAAATGCCCGCGCAGCTTCCACCCGACGAACATGCCGGCGGAGAACAGCACGAGCGTAAACAGCGCGCCGAGCGCGCCGGTCACAAAGTCCATATCAAAATTCCTCGCTTCCGTAAGGATCGTAACACGCCGGGCTCAGAAACACCGTCTGTTCCCGGGCCGCCTGTGTGCGACCCTCGATCATCCGATCTTCCGCCACCGGGGACTCCAGGGCCTCACCGCTGGAGTACAGCAGGAAGCTCAGTGCCTGGCTCGCCGCATCCACGCAGTCGTCGTGCGGTGCTGCGGGGAAGGCGGAGAACTCGTCGATGAACCCGTTCACCCACGGCTCGTCCTCCGGCAGGAACACATTCCCACTTTCTATGGCCGGGCTCACCGCGTTCACACGCGCTGTCTTGCCGCCTTTCGGATTCACTGCCAGCACGCCGACGAACTCATGCCGCAGCGTCTGGATGATCGCGCTGCCGTTCGCCTTGTCCTCAATGAGGATGTACATGGTCTCCGGGTACAGCTTCTTCACCAACCGGATCGCCTGCACCGTGGCAGGGAAGTCCATGTGCCGCTTCAGACAGTAGCGGCAATAATAGAACGCCCCGCGCTTCGACCACACCTCAATGGCAACGTAGTCGTTGCTCTCCTTGTCCTTGAACGTCGCGTCCACCGAGATGACCGTCGTACCGTAGCTGTTGAACTCCCTCGGGTTGTACCGTTTCCACCACTCGCGATGGACGAGGTTGCCGCCCTCCACGCGCGGGGAACACTGGTACAGTGCCTGCCATGCGCGCAGGCCGCCGTCCTTCGGGTCGGAGATGTAGCTCGCCTTGAACTGAGCAAGCCATGCGTTGTCCTTCCCAAGCTCCGGACACAGAGCGTCGCCGACAGGCCTGCCCAGCAGATCCAGCTCCTCCGCCTCCACCGGCAGCCGGATGACGCGCACGTTCTCCTCCTGCCGCTCCAGACGCGCCGCGAGGTCGTCCTCGTGCCACGGAGTCATGATCACAATCACCTTCGCCCCCGCAGCGAGACGGGACTTGAAGGTGTTCTGCCACTCAGCCCATAGCTTGCTGCGGTACGTCTCGCTGTCCGCTTCCTCACGGTTCTTGATCGGGTCGTCGATGATGAACAGATTCGCCGGGTTGCCCGTGATACCCGACATCACGCCGCGGGAGATCATGCGCCCCCAGCCGTTCGACAGCTCAAACTCCGTCGTCGTCCAGATAGCGCCCTTCTCCAAATTAAACAGCGCCTTGCCGTACTGCTCGATCTTCTCCAGGTTCTTCCGCCCGAAGCGCCGCGCCGTGTCATCGTTGTAGCTCGCCTCGATCACACGGTTGCGCGGGTACTTGCCGAGGTACCAGCTCGGCAGGCTCTCTGTGATGGTGAGTGACTTGCCGTGCTGCGGCGGCGTCTTCACAATCAGGATGTCGTACGCGTTCCCCGTCTCCGTCTCAATGAACTTCTGCACCTCATCCGCGAGGAAGTCGCTCATCCTCGTCTTCTTCCACAGCGCCCCGTGGACGTAGTACAGATACCAGCGGTAGTGGCGCCGCGCCATGATGCGCCGCGCCATCTCCCGCTCCAGGTACTCCTTGTCGCTCAGAGGTGCCATAGCCTCAGCCCTCAGCCGCAGGCGTCTCCTCCGTAGGCGTGAGCGCCACCGTCACCGCGCACGTCAGGACCGCCGCGGGCGCAAGGTAGTTCGTCCCCTCTGCCACGGTGACCGCCACCACAGCCTCGCCGGTCGCCACACCGGTCACAGTGACCGTGGTGCCGGACACGCTGACGGTTGCGACAGCCTCGTCCGAACTCACAGCGCTCACCGTACCGTTGCCCGTCCTCGTCACGCTGAACGTGCCGCTCGACGTCGTGTCGTCCAGCTCGAGCGTCGTCGGACTCACCGTCGGAGCAGCAGGCGCCGCCTTCGTTATCACCCACGCCAAACTCAGCGTGTCCGTGGTGCCGTCCTCCCAGGCATACCCGGTCTTCGGCGTGTACTTCACAGCGTACTCGCCGGCGCTGGTCTTGGACGTGTCGCCGCTGCGCGTCATCGTCTCGGAATCATACCCGTCCACGGCAGGAGTATGAGCCTCGCCGTCATAGACAAACTGACCGCCACGCATGCGCGGCTTGATGATCTCCGCGTTACGCACCGCAATCGGCACGTCGATGGTCTTGCTGCTCGCCGTGTGCGTCACCGTGATCTTCTTGTCCGTCAGCGCCAGCGGCGTGCTCGTCGTCGGACTGAGCGTGTACTCCGCTACCGCAGCCTCGCGTACCGCCCCGTTGCTGTCCTTTACACCGATCACCATGCCCGTCGCGTCAAACGTATCCCCGGGCTTGTAGAGCTGCTTCGTCGGAAGCGACAGGATCACGAGACCCACGACCGTCGGAATCTCACCGGCGCTGCCCGCTGTGCTCACCGCCGTGCCCTCGCACGTGGGGCACGTGCATTTCGCCGTGATACCCAGCTCCTGCAGCTCCGCCAGCGACGCCACGGTGAAGCCCGTGTCGCTGGACGTGCCGATGAATTTGCAGCCGCAGTACGGGCAGTCGAAGATGCGATCGCGCGTCTTCCGCGCCGCAACGCCCTGAATCAATACTGTTGACATAGTGTTTTCCTCCGTTTGTGTAAAAAGAAAGCACGCCTCCTCAGCGTGCAGTTATGAACTTACGGACGCAGAGCCGCACCCCGGGTAGGAGCGGGTCATATGAGCAGGACCCTTGACCTTCGGCTGTCATCAACGGCGACCCTTGTACGTCCGCATCCGCCAGACAGGCTCTCACTGTCCCCGCTATACGCGGTGGTGTTCCCCGGCGGCATATATCAACGAGGCCCATGCGTCTAGCCATGCACCGGGCCACCTCGATCACGGACCTCAGTCCTCGTCGTCGTGCAGCCCCCTGTTGTCAAAGGTCTTCACGCCGGTGATGATGACGTCGTCCGCGCCAAGCGCGATCTTCGCCTGCGTCCGCAGGTCCTTGATGTCGTCGCTGCCCATCGGAAGCTGCCCGCTCTCGGCATCCTTCATCACAAAGGTCGCTTCCAATTTGACGTGGCTCGTTACTGTTCTGCTCATGCGTTCGTCCTCCTGTGCGATGAATTGGTGTTTCACAAAGCTATCAAGTACCAATCTCTGCGAGACATCGAATTCAATCTCTGCGAGACATCGAATTCATTCTCCACGAGACCTCGAATTCAATCTCTGCGAGACATCGAATTCAAGTGATAGACTTAGCGAAATCACGAGTCTATAAACGCTTTCAAAATTTCAAAATTTCTCGCGCGGCATTGTCTTACCGCCCGCCCGCGCGCAGCGGGGAGGGTGCGGGGGGAGGGGTCGGGGACCAACTATGCCACCCTCCACACCTTATCATCTATGCCCCCACCACCGCAGCACCGTGGTGGTGCTGCGGCGTCGGCAGCGGCGAGGCATCACTGCTCCGCCGGTGGGGAGGAAACCCTTCCGCTTGTTATGATCTCACCAGCCGGATGAGGGAAGGGATTTCCGATTTCAGATTTCGGATCTCTGCTCCGAAATAAGGACATCCTACTTTCAAAGTAGGAAACCGAAAACCCGCCAGCCCTTTTGTGTAAGGGCTTTGCGGGTTTTCATGACCTATGTTTACCAACTTTTGCCAACTTTTAATCGTTTTCGGACCGTTCCGGCAGCGCTTCGACCGTGCTTTCCATGCGCGCCGCGAGCGCCGCAAGCTCGTCGTCCGACTTGCCGTTGAGCTCCATCGCCCGGATCGGTTTGTCCAGTACCGCAAGGTTGAATGCCTCGGTGGGCTTTTCGCCGAGCGTATCGCGCAGGAAGCGGATCGCCTCAATGTCTCCGGTGCTCGCCTTCTGCGCGGCTGCCAGCATCACCGCGTCCTCTTGCCGAGGGCTTTTGATGCCCAGCGCCTGGAGCGCGGCGTAGCAATCGTTGTCGGTCTCCAGGGGCGCGGACATGATGTCTTTGAGGATGTCCTTGAACAGCCGGTGCGTCCTGCGCGCCTCGCCGCTCGCCGCGGCTGCGCGCAGCGCGCACTCTCTCCGCTGATCTGCGGTTAGCGTGGCCTGCCAGTCTCTTATGTCGTGCTTACCATCAGCCTGCGGCACAGCTGCTCACCTCTTCCTGTCGGCTCTTCCGACGCTACCATAATAGCACCAACTTTACTATCATTCACTATCATCTTCGCGCCGCAGCATCGCGCTGCATCCTCAAGCTGAACACCTGACACCCTCCACCACGAAACCCCTGCATCCACCCGGATGCAGGGGTTTCCTTGTGTCCTCAGTCCCCCTTCAGTCCTCCCTCCTGTCACGATTACGCACCATTTTTCGTGACACGCTCGATCTCCTCCAGCAGCAGATCCACCTCTTCCCGGGTCCTGCACACGACGACCTGCTGTCCGAGTCTCCGCAGATCCTCATGCGCGAGGAGCTGTGCTCCGGATATCCTGCCACCGTGCGGGCGCTTCAATTCCACCCAGACCAACGTGCCACCGGGAAGCAGCACGATCCTGTCCGGCCAGCCTCGGTTGCTGTCCGGATTAAACTTCACGCACCTTCCACCGCGCGCCTCCACTTGTGCGCGGAGATACTGCTCCACTGACCTCTCAACTTCCTGCATCTGTGACCTCCTTCGCCGCGGGAATCGGGGAATCGGGGAATCCATTTTTCTTACGCGGGTTATACACGAATATAGAAAAATATTTACTACTAATAATTTTACCAGATATATTTTACTCTATATTTTCAGTTCCCCAGTTCCCAAGTAGTTATAAGTAGCATAAACAAAGGATTTTTCTGGGAACCGAAGTGGGAACCGAACCTAAAAAGTCCAGTTCCCACGCCCGTTTCAGTTCCAATTTACGGCTTTTCCGTCATCCGCTCATAGAGTTTCTGCCTGCCATACAAAAAGTCACGGGCTGTTTTCCGCGTGGTCAGCTTCCACCCGGGCATGACGTTAAGCACCTTCGCGGCATGCCTCGAGCTTGGGTTGGAGCCTCCCGCGCCTTTGCTGAGATCCTCGCCGAGCAGCTCGTAGCGGATCTCCGCGATGGTGACCTCGTCGCGCCGGCGCGTCCAGGCGCGCTTCTGCTCGTCGGTGTATCTCAAGCTCGATCCGTTGACCACGGCGCGCCGCTCCTCTTTGGACAGACTATCCCAGTCATCCGGGATGGTCTGCTCCAGATAGGCCTCGATGGTACCTTCCCACTCGTCGCCCTGCGTGTGCTGGGCCTGCGTTTCGGACAGCTGCTCCAGATACTCCGGTTCACTGAACCACGACGGCGTGCCCTTCTCGTAGAGCTGCACGGCTTCGGCCCACAGCTGATCCCGGACGCCGCGCATCCGATCCATACGCGGACCGACGTCGGACTTCCTGGCATGCACATCCACCGGCCAGTAGCGCCGGCCGCCGGTGTTGTCCATAATAAACTCGCGGCTGTTGGTGGAGCCGACGAAGACGCACTGGCGAGGATGGGCGACCTCGTAACGTCCGTAGCTCTCGCGGTAGCGGTCGGTGCGCGCGGCGAAGAACTGCTTGATCGCCTCGTCGTCCGCCTTGCGTGTCGCCGCCATCTCGGAGACCTCGACGATCCACGCGCCGCGCAGGGCCTGCTTGGCGTCCTTGGAGTCGATCTGCGGCAGGCCGTCCTGAAACCACGCGCCGCCGAGGATGTCCGCAAATTGGCTCTTGCCGATGCCCTGATCAGGGGAAACGAGGACGAGGATGGTGTCGAACTTGCAGCCCGGGCGCATGACACGCCGGACTGCCGCGGCCATCCACCGCTTCGCGATCTCGCGATTGAGCGGGGTGTCGTCCGCTCCGAGGTAGTCGGTGAGCATCGTTTCCACACGCGGCACGCCGTCCCACGTAAGGCTGTTCAGATACTCGCGTACGGGGTGCCGGGCGCTCGCTGCCTCTCTGGACACCAGCGCCGTGGCGTCCTGCACCGCGGAGCCGCGGTTGATGTGCCAGACCTTCTCAATGTAGCAGCGCAGTCCGGCGTCGTCGTGGTCGGTCCAGTCGCGCAGGCCCTTCTCTCCTGGCGTCCATGGGAGCGGATCTGTCGCGCAGGACCGCATGGAGAACTCGTTCCAGCCGATGCGCCGGCGCAGGCGCTTGTCGTGCTGAAGGATCAACCGCACGTTGTCAATGGTCGGTTCCGGGTCGGTGCTCTTCGGGCGCATCTGCAGCTGTGCCGTCCAGCTGTCATCCTTGTCATCCGGCCCAGCAACACAGTCATCGTGACCGTCTTGGATCAGTGTCTGATCGTAACCGGCGGCCTCGGCCAGATCCCCGAACGCCTCTTCTGCCTCGGCGTCGCGCTCCGCGGCGAGCTGCCGCTTGACCTCCGGGAGCTCGGCAGCCCAGGCGCACATTGCGCCATAGCTCGGCAGCTTTGTGATGCTCACGCTCGTGTCGGCCCCGTCGTCCTGCTCCGCGAACTTGTGGATGCGGACGAGGTCAAAGGCGTTGCAGCTGTGTCCGCGTGCGGGATCGGTGGCGTGGTTGGAGTAGAGCAGCGTGCCGTCGTTGTAGACGATGGCGCCGCCGGCAGTCGAGCCGGGGAGGTAGGTGTAGCGTCCGGGTGTGGCCGTCTCTTCGTACACATCGGGGAGGAAGGCGTCGATGGCGGCGGGGACGTCGTAGGTCCGGCAGAACAGGCCGACGATGCCCTGCTTTTCCGTCGGATCCGCCGCTTTTGTGCCTGTGGAGCGCACGATCGCGGACTCACGTGCGCTCATGGGCCAGAGGGACACGTCCCTCCAGGCCTCTGACGGGCCGTAGGAGGCGAGCACGGCGTCCACGTCCACGGGGTGTCCCCACTGCACTCTGAGCTCGTACGGGGCGTCCTTGGGCACGCTGGGGTAGTACATGGCGCGGTTAACATCATAGGTGCTGGCGTCCATGGTCTCGATGCCGATCCACTCGGCCACCCGGCGCGCCACTGCGCCATACTCATCGGGCGTCATGTCGCGCGATGTGGGGAGCAGCCAGCGCACGCGCGGCTTGTCCGGGGTGCTGGAGTGCGTGGGGTAGCAGGCGACGGAGAGGTCGTCGTGGATGCAGGTGAAACGCTGCCAGTCGTCCTTCCGGGCGTAATCCCCGTCGAGGGTGAGCAGGGTGCGGCATGCGACGTTCTGCACGAGGCGGCGGCCGTCGGCCAGCCGCGCGCCCACGAAGCAGCCCGGCAGGGCCTTGATGCGGTCGCGCTCGTCCTTGGACAAGGCAGCATATTCTGCCATGGTCTCCGGCGTGCGAATGAATTTGTCGTTCAGGCGCTGCACAAAGGACTCCCACGTCGGGTTTTTGTTCTTCCAGCTCCAGGAGCTGATCTTCTTCGCTTCAGCTATGTACATGACTGTGCCTCCCTGTCATAGCACCGTCCAGCCGGATGTCAGTGCTCATGGTTTCGTGTCCTCCTTTGGCAGGATCTCCGGGTGCTTTACCGCCCATCCCGGGAAGCGGCGGCGTGCCTCCTGCAGCGCCTTTCCGTGCAGTCGGAAAATCTGCGCGTCCTCGTAGTAGATGCCGTACTCCTTCAGGCTCTCACGCACGTCGTCCCAGCGTTTGCAGTCGACGTAGCGCAGGCGCAGGACGGCGCGATGCCGGACGTCCGGCATCGTGGCAATGAAGTCCTCCACCGCGGTGATCCGGCGCACGTAGTCCTGCGTGCGGAGCAGCAGCTCGTCGCTCTGTTCGGCCACGGTGAGCAGCAGGGCGTCCCGGTGTGCGTCTCCGCCGCCGGGGAGCAGGGGACCGTAGGCTGCGGTGATTTTCTCACACTGCGCCCAGAGCGTCCGGAGCAGCGCTTCGCAGCGGGTCTTCTCCACGATGCACGTGCGCACGGAGCGCAGGAAATCGTCGGCATCATAGGCTCGTTGACTCATGACCGCAGCTCCTCCTCGGCGATCCGCCGGTGGCCCCGAAGCCATGCCCATGCGCAGTCCTCGCACAGCACGTCGTGGAACAGATTTTCCGGGGTATAGAAGTATTCATCCCCGACGCAGATATCCCGGCCGCAATCGTCGCACTGTCCCCACACGGGTGCCTCCGGCGGCTCGGCCGGACGTTCGGGCTCATAGGTGTGTCTCATGTCTTTCGCTCCTTTCGTTTCTTCAACGCCTGATGTTTCTTCTCCCTAACGGGCTTTTCATACCCCAGCGCCTTGATTTCTGGATAGCGTTCTGCAAACGATAGACAATCTGGTATAACCGCTGACAGTTCTGCGTCCATCCTTGCCTGATATACGTCCTGTTCCTGCGTTGGCTTGAACGCTTCGGCGTATTCGTCCATTACAGCATTTACGCCGTCAAAGTAGTCCTTGATACGCTTCTCTCCCCATCCTTGACGGTGGAGATAGATCATCGTTGAGTCCAGCATGCGCTGCTGCCCTATGCGTTCGCCTGTTCGGTGTCCCTCGTAGTAGGAGACTTTTAGGCTGTCAATGTGATTGTTCGGCATTTTTACTCTCCAATGCGTCACGTGCCATAGCAAGCGCTTCTTCGTACTCCGTTGGGGAATAGTCCGGTCTGCGGTCGGGTGTCAGGATCTCAATGGCTCGCTCTGCTGTCATCCTGCTTCATCCTCCTGACCTTCTTTATGTTGAGGTAGTAGTCGCGTGCCCTCTCGCGGCAGCGTTCGCAATACTTCCGCTTGTCCCATTCCGGCATCGAGCGTCCGCAGATCGTGCACCGGTGGAGCTCGTGCAGGGTCTTCCTGCGCTCCACGCACTCGCGGTTGTGATAGTCGGCGCAGTTGATGCAGTAATTTTTGTCTGCGCGCTCCGGCTCCCGCGGTTTGCCGCAGATGATGCACAGCCCGGCGTCCCAGCGCTCCTGAGAGCGGCGGCTCTTGAATACTTTATCGCTCATCGTTTGTCCTTCCTCCTTTGGTGCTTCAGATATTTCCAGCCCCATCTTCTGCACGTACTGGATGTCGACACTGAGGCTTGCTTCGGCGCGCCGCTTTTCTATCCGGCGGTCAGTTGTCCTCGATATAATCGAGCGCGGTTGCCCAGACCTGACTCTCCAGAGGCGTCCACGGGCACACGATGCCGCAGCGGTCGAGCGTGCGCTTGATCTTCTCATCACGGCGGCGGGCGAGTCGGTCGCGTCCTCGCGGGATCAGGGCGCACAGTTCGTCGATGAGGATGCTTACATCCGCCAGCTCCTCGATGATCTTATCCAGGCTGTCCGCAGTCGGGTAGCGCCGGCGCTTGCTGATCGCCTGCACGAGCTCGGCACTTTCCTCCTGGGCGAGATCCATAGCGCCGGTGATGCCGTTAAAGACGGCGATGGCGTCAATGGCCCAGGGGGAGTCGTACTCCGGGGTGTAAGGGATGCCAAGCATGTGCTCCAATACTTCGATGGCACGGTCCACATGCGCCGCGGCGAGCCAGCCGCAGCATTTCGCCCGCGGGTCATCCATTAGCTCGGCGAACGCGCAGGCACGGCAGTCCGGGGTGCAACCGCTCTCGCAGCACACCTTTGACAGGAGGTCCTGCATGTAATGGAACTTCGCGTCTAGCGGCGTATCGTTCTTGTACTTTTCCAGTTTGGTGTAGTCTTTCATGTCACTCTTTACCGGCCATTTGGAGATCATGACCTCACTGTAGCATGGGTTTCCGGTCTCCATCAGGCAGTCTCCTCCTTTTTGATATAGTCGCGCAGCGCCTCAAGCAGCGCTGCCTGTGTCGCGTTTTTCCCGCGCAGGGCCTGCATGACCCGCTCATCCAGCGTCCCCTGTGCAACTAGATGGTGGATCACCACGGTTTCTTTCTGCCCGGGTCTCGGGAGTCTGGCGTTCGCCTGCTGATATAACTCCAGCGACCAGGTCAGCCCGAACCACACGATGATGTGCCCGCCGAATTGTAGATTTAAGCCATGGCCTGCGCTCGCCGGGTGGCAGAGCATTATCGGGATCTCACCGTTGTTCCAGGCCTCCACGTCTTTCGGCCCGCTGTAGGCGTGTGCCTGCGGGAATCGGGTGAGGATGCGGTCACGGTCATGCTCGTAGGCGTAGAACACCAGCAAGCTGTTCCCTGCGCTCACGTCCACGAGCTCAGCGAGGGCGTCGAGCTTGGCGTCGTGTATCTCTACCACGTTTCTTTGGTCGTCATACACCGCGCCGGAGCTCATTTGGAGCAGCTTCCCGGCGAGCGTTGCCGCCATGTCTCCGCGGATCGCGGATGTCATCCGCGCCAGCTCCTCGGGCTTGCGAGGGTCGAGCTCGGTAAACCCGGTCTGCTGTTGCAGGAGCGGGATCACCTTCTCCTGTTCCATGCGCCTGTACTTCTTCATCGCGGCGCCGCAGAGCCGCACAGGGATGACGTTGTACACGGGCTCCGGCCAGTCGGGGTTTTTGATGGAGAGGCACAGGTCGCGCAGCTCCCGGTCGATGGTCGCCTTCGCGCCCATGCGCAGCTTCCATTCGTAGACAATGTGCCCCTTGTGCGCGCCCGGCGCGAAGTACCGGGCGCGGTAGTCTCCGATGTGCCGTCCGAGACGCCGTCCGCCGTCGAGCAGGTATACCTGCGGCCAGAGGTCGAGATAACTGTTCGGCGCGGGCGTTCCGGTCAGTCCGATGACGTAGGGCACGGACTGGATCGCCTTCTTGATGCACTTCCACCGTTTCGTGCTCTGGCTCTTGAAGCTGGACAGCTCGTCGAGGATCACCATGTCGAAGCGGTCGAGCGTCCCGCCGAGCTCGTCCATCAGCCACACGAGGTTGTCTCTGCCGATGACGTAGAGGTCCGCGTCAGTGTTCAGCGCCGTGCTCCTCTGCTTCGCCGTGCCAGCGATGAGGGAAGTTCGGATACCCTTTGTGTGCTCCCACTTCCTGCATTCTTGGCACCACACGGTCTCGGCGACGTTCTTCGGTGCGACTACGAGGCAGCGACGGACCGTGAAGTCCTCCCATAGGTGGTAGGTCAGCACGGTGAGGGCCGTTACTGTTTTGCCCCTAGCCCAAACCCATTCCGAGCAGAAGCGCACAGTGGTCGTGCGCCATGCAGAAGTTGTAGGCTTGCTGCTGGTGCGGGTAGGGTTTGTAGATCATTGGGCATCACCTCTTTTCCTACCGAAATTTGGGTCATGCTCTGCGTGCCATTTATAGATCATTGCGTCTTCGCCTTCTTTCGCCGCTGATACTCTCGGGCTTTCTCCCGGCAGCCGGGGCAGAGGGAGTGATCGTCATCCTCTGGGAGCTTCGTACCGCACTGGCCGCACATGTGGCGGGACAGACGGTAAGAGTATCGGCGCAGGTTGTCGTCCCGGTGAACGATCTGGCAGCGCCGGCAGAGCACGCGCCCCTCGGGGTCATCGTTCGGCTTTCCGCACTGCACGCAGCAGCCGTTGTCCTTGCACTTCTGCTGCCACTTGCGCTGGCGGTGGTTTGCTCTCTCGATCGTCATTGTTTCCACTCCCTCAGTAGTTTTTGCAGAAGCACCCACAGCGGCTTGCAAGCCCACCACAAGGCGCGGTCTTGTGCCGTTGTCCCGCGCCCGGTCTCGCACATAGCGTCCTCAAGCGCGTCCGCAAGGCGTATCAGCGTGTTACGGGTCATGCTTCATGCCCTCCAACGCTATATTCCGCAATCGCTCCAAGCAAGTCAGCGCATCGTTGAATTGCAGGCAAGTCCAGTCAAAATCCGTTTCATCGTCAGTTGTTTCGCCGTCAAAGTATTTCTTGCAGTACAGTTCTTTTGCAATCTCAACAGAGCGCAAACCGTTGTCAATCAATTCGTCAACCGTCATTGTTGCCACCACGCAGCAGTTCTTCGTAGTACGCCGCTTCTTTTTCCAAATGCTCCACATACTCACGGTCTGCCTTTTCAATATAATGCCTGTCAACGTAGCACCCTTGAATTGTTCCGTCCTTATCCTCATACTGCAAGCGGTTATCCCAACCGTCACCAAACAATCCACAACATTCGCCAGAATCGTTTTCGTTGTTCCAACTGTAAAACAACGGGCATTTGTTACACTTCATCGTCTTTCCTCCGTTCGCCGTCAGCGTATTTGCGTTTCTTCCGATAGCACACTTTGTCGCCCTCAACGAATATTTCCATTTCATCGCCAGCCTCTATTCCAAGAATCGCGCAAACGCCTTTTGGAATCACCACGCGCCCTAAATCGTCAACTCGTCTGCAATCAGCCATCTTGCACCTCCATCTTCGCGCCGCAGTTGGGGCAGTAGTTAAAAGTATACGATCCCAAACTGAATCCGCACACAGAACAAGTGGAAAGCGGAGAATCCTCAACATCAATCCACCGCCCCCGCACCACAGGCGCAACATCGGCGGCGGGAATCTCACTTATCCTCCGCGCCAGTTGCGGTCTGTAATCAGGCTCTACTTCTTTCAAAACCAAGTCTAGCTCGATATATTTAGCCATCGTTAGACCTCCTGTATTGTCTGCCCCGTTTTGATAACCGCACCAATCGTGCCGCATTTGCACTCAATGTCTTTGAGCAAGGTGGTTTCGGGGTAAACGCCAACCCAGCGATGCAAGCACTTTAGGCAAATCAACTCGGCTACTTCGTGCGGCATAGCGTCCTCAATGTGCAACAGTTCAGCCATCGTCAGCCCTCCGTTCGCCACGCGACGTCAGCGGTCTGCACGCCGAGTCGCAGCGCCTCCTGGTGATCGTTTACGAACACGTCAATCGTGTGACCGTGCACGCCGGTGTCCTCGGCAATGTACACATGTCCGTTGATGCACACCTTGCTGCCCAGCGGGATGACGTTCGGGTCGACGGCCACGGTGCGCCCCTCGGTGGCGGTCGCGCCGGTCGCGGTGATCCCGTTCGCCCACTGCCCGCAACACTTCGTGCAGGGGCAGTAAAACGTGAGCCGGAACGTGCCGCTGCCGTCCCACCCGGTCGCGTCGCACACCTCGTCATACGCAAACTGCAGGTCGTCGGACTTGTTCTCCAGCGCCTCGTGCTCCTGCTCCAGCGCCGCGATCCTGCTCCGCGCCTTCTGCAGCTCCGCCTCGGTGCGCATGATCTGCCCGGTGAGCACGTCTTTGTCGTCCTCCAGTGCCAGTACCTGACGCATCAGCAGCTCGCCGTTGCGCTTTGCCTGTCCGTACCGGACGCAGTACACCGTGGTGCCGGTCAGCAGGATCGCGCACGTCACGAAGCTGCCGAGCGCGGCGATGATCGCGCTGTAGTGTTTT
>Ga0265301_10000551_pt1 | contig 53097 bp, 58 predicted proteins | sample AusTroGonzalo_MG_2_FD_193488 | JGI IMG/M metagenome (GOLD analysis project Ga0265301, IMG submission 193488) | Bovine rumen microbial communities from tropical cattle in Woodstock, Queensland, Australia - Gonzalo_04 | ecosystem: Host-associated > Mammals > Digestive system > Stomach > Rumen ... | reverse complement strand
AGGCACTCCGTCTCGCTATCGCACGCGCACTGGTGAAAATCAATCCGGAAGACAAAGCTGCACTGAAGGCAGAAGGCTTCATGACTCGTGACGCTCGTGAGGTTGAGCGTAAGAAACCGGGTCAGCCGAAAGCTCGTAAGCACTTCCAGTTCAGCAAGCGTTAATACGCAAGACTCCAAATCGTGGGGACGCCTTCGGGCTTACCCCGCGATTGTTTTGGAGTGTCAAACGCACATGCGTGCGCGCATATTTTATAATGTACTATGCGCGTGAACGACGATTCCAAAATCAACGGAGATTTTTATTAATTAAATTTATTCATTATTTTTCCCTCTGATTCGGCATAGAGGGGTCCCCGACGACTGCTAGCGTAAGCGATAGTCGGTGGGGAGAGCGGTGGAGAAGCCAATTGACTTTTGGCTTCGAAAAGGGAAGACGGGCGGGGAGCCCAAGTCGACCGAGACGAAAGGTCGCCCGTACAGACCCTGCGATCCGATTGCCGAACGCGAAATGAGAACAAATTTTGATCAACTTCTCGAGGCTGGCGCACACTTTGGCCACCTCAAACGCAAATGGAACCCGGCTATGGCTCCGTACATCTACATGGAGCGTAACGGTATTCACATCATCGACCTCAACAAGACTGCTATCAAAGTAGAAGAGGCTGCAGAGGCATTGAAGAACTTGGCTCGCAGCGGACGTAAGGTCCTCTTCGTAGGCACGAAAAAGCAAGCACAGGAAGTGATTGCTGCTCATGCTCAGGAAGTAGGTATGCCGTACATCACCGAGCGTTGGGCTGGTGGTATGCTCACCAACTTCCCGACCATCCGTAAGGCTGTGAAGAAAATGAGCCAGATCGACAAGATGACGACCGACGGTACGCTGGACAACGTTTCGAAGCGTGAGAAACTGCAGATCAGCCGTCAGCGTGAGAAACTCGAGAAGAACCTTGGCTCTATCGCCGACATGACTCGTCTGCCGAGCGCTGTGTTCGTAGTAGACGTGATCAAGGAGAAGATTGCTGTTGCCGAGGCTAACCGTCTGGGTATCCCTGTTTTCGCTATCGTTGATACGAACTCGAACCCGAACAACATTGATTTCGTTATCCCTGCAAACGATGACGCTACCAAGGCTATCGACCTGATTCTGAGCGCAGTATGCGACGCTATCAAGGAGGGTCTCGAGGAGCGCAAAGTAGAGAAGGCGGACGAAGAGGCATCGGCTGAGCAGGCTGCTGCAGAAGCACCGGCACCGAAAGAGCGTCGTCAACGTATCCGCAAAGCTGCTCCCAAAGCAGAGGCTGAGAAAGTAGCAGAGGCAAAAGAAGAGAAGGCTGAAGAAGCAGCCGAGTAATTTTTAATTCGTAATTTTTAATTTTTAATTACACTATGGCTGTAACATTAGCTGATATCAAAAAACTGCGCGATATTACGGGCGCAGGTATGATGGACGTAAAGAAGGCTCTCGAAGAGGCTAATGGCGATTTCGAAGTTGCAAAGGACTTGCTCCGCAAGCGCGGACAGGCTATCGCGGCTAAACGTAGCGACCGTGAGGCTTCGGAAGGTTGCGTACTCGGTAAGGTAAAAGGTAACTTCGGCGCTATCGTTGGCGTGAAGTGCGAGACCGACTTCGTGGCTAAGAACGAGGACTTCGTTGGTATGGTTAAACTCATCCTCGACGCTGCTTTGGATAACAAAGTGCAGAGCCAGGAAGAGCTCAAGAACCTCAAGATCGGTAACTTCACCGTGGCTGAGATCATCACCGAGCGCTCCGGCGTTACGGGTGAGAAGATGGAGCTCGCTGACTACGCTTGCCTTGAGGCACCGGTAGTAGATGCTTACAACCACCTGGGCAACAAATTGAGTTCGCTCGTAGCTGCAGAGGCTACTACAGAATTGGAGACCGTTCACGGTATCTCTATGCAGGTTGCCGCTATGAGCCCGATCGCTCTCGACGCTGATCACGTTGCTGATGACGTTAAGAAGCACGAGCTGGAGGTAGCTATCGAGAAGACCAAACAGGACGAGATCAACAAGGCTGTTGAGAACGCGCTCCGTAAGGCCGGCTTGAACCCCGCTCACTGCGACAGCGATGATCATATCGCTTCCAACACCGCTAAGGGTTGGTTGACCGAGGAGCAGGCTGAGGTAGCACGTAACATCCGTGCAACCGTGCCGGCAGAGGCAGAGGCTAACCTCGCTGCTCAGGCTAAGAAGATCGAGATGATCGCACAAGGTCGTCTAGGTAAGTTCCTCAAAGAGAACACTCTCGTTGAGCAGGCTTATATCATGAGCGAGAGCAAAGAGCTCGTGAAAGACGTGCTGAAAGCGAAAGGCGTTCAGATCCTCGATTTCCGTCGCATCACACTGGCTGCAGAATAATTTATTCGGAAATAATCCGGTGAGTTAATTCTCTACAAACATCGCAGTGGCCACAAGCCGCTGCGTTTGTTTCTCCGAAGTAAGAGAGGAGAACCTGTTCGCGGCAGAACTGGGTTTGGTCGGCGTACTCAAGCATGGCGTGGAGTTTGGAGATAAAACGCGCTTGACGCTCCTCGAAGATAGCGGGCGATAGATAGATCTCTGTCTGTCGCTCGTTTGTCATAGTAAGAGAACAACCTACAGAGCGAGGGATGTACGTGATGATACCTCGTTGTGCCAAAGAAACTAATAATTGGTGTGTCTCGTCTTTATCGGCCTCGCGGACGTATTGGAGATCTGTATAGATGCCTGAATAAGAGCGCATAAGCAAGTCTAACAGCTCTGCTTGCTCGTAAGAGAGATTGTACTCGCCTAACTGATGACGCGGAACGAGAATCTGCACACGCGGCTGGGTCTCATGTTCTTCTTCAAAGTCGATATATCCCGCTTGGGTGAGCAGATGTAGGGCAGAGTAGGTTTGTATGACAGGCAGTTTCATCACATGGCATAGCTGGTCGATATGCAACGCAAACCGATGTCCTAAACCGCTTCCGGCACCCACTTGCAGAAAATCCATCGTCTTGTGGTAGACTTGCTCGACAAATTCCTTCGGAGGATAGGTATCTACCGCACGTTTCTGGAGCTTGGCTTTATCTTCTGCTTCGTTATAGAGAAGGACGGCATAAGCTGTTTTTCCGTCTCGCCCTGCACGCCCTGCTTCTTGGTAATAACTCTCCAGATGAGAAGGTAGATCATAGTGTATTACTACGCGCACATCGGGTTTGTCGATACCCATACCGAAAGCGTTCGTCGCCACTATCACACGTGTCTTGCCTTCCGTCCAAGATTGTTGACGATCGTTGCGTTCTTTAGTTGTTAATCCGGCGTGATAAAAATTTACCATTTGTTCATTTACCATTTGTTCATTTATTTGGTCATTTAACCATTTGGTTAATTCCTCAGCACGCTTACGGTTGCGGACATAGACGATGGCTGAACCGGGGACGCGAGAGAGGATGTGTGCGACTTGTTCGGCTTTGTTCTCCGTGCGACGTACTACGTACGTGAGATTCTCGCGATGGAACGATTTACGTAGCACATTCTTCTCTTTGAAGCCAAGCTTGGCTTGGATATCCTCGATGGTATCGGGTGTAGCGGTAGCTGTAAGCGCCAAGACAGGTACATCCGGTAGTAGTTCTCGAATAGCGGCTATATTGAGGTAGGAAGGACGAAAATCGTATCCCCACTGTGAGATACAATGAGCTTCATCGACCGCAATAAGACCAATTGGCAGATCTTTGAGCCGCTGCCGAAACTCCTCACTCTCCAGTCTTTCCGGAGAACAATAGAGAAAATGATAAGGCCCGTAGAGGCAGTTATCCAGCGCTGCACGCTGTTTCTCCCAACTCATGCCGGTATAAACAGCTGCCGAATGAATGCCTCGCGCTTGAAGATTCTTTACTTGGTCCCGCATGAGTGCAATAAGCGGCGTGATAACCAAACACAACCGTTTCTCGGGATCCTCCTGCGCCATAACGAGGGTAGGGACTTGAAAACAGATACTTTTCCCTCCACCGGTAGGCATTAAGGCCAATGTGTCGCGTTTATGCAACACAGAATCGATAATTTCAGCCTGTAATGGCCGGAACTCATCGTAACCGAAAAATGTATGTAACGCCTCTTTTGCAGTCATTTGGCTGCAAAGATACAATTTTTTTTTCGTATATGCAAATATTTGAAGAACAAAATTTGTTTATCTTGATTTTTTTTAGTATCTTTGCACAAATTTTAGCAATAATGAACAAATCAAGATACTTTCTTTTAACCATCCTCTTGTTGCCCATACTGGTGAATGCGCAGGATTTTAAGCTGGATGAGATAGAAGTGACAGTTTCGCGTGTTCAGACACCCACGGAGCCTTATCGTATCGTAGCGCAGATTCCGCGTGAACAGATAGCTGCCCTCCCTGTATCGAACATCGCAGACATATTGGTTTATCTGCCGAGCCTCGATGTACGTTCGCGAGGAGCGAGTCAAGCGCAGAGCGATGTGTCTCTCCGCGGAGGTACAGCCGACCAGGTGTTGATTCTACTTAACGGCATCCCGCTCATGGACGCACAGACCGGCCATTATGCGATGAATATTCCCATTTCTCCGGCACTCATCGAACGAATCGAAATCCTTCAAACAGCCTCCACTACCAATAGCGGCGCACTTACAGGTGCTATTAATATTATCACGCGGGATGTGCAAAACGACACATACCAATTCCAACTTTCTGCAGGAACCAATAGCGACTTAAATCCTTCGTTTACAGGAGGTTGGAAACGCAACGCTGCGCGGTTTAACGTAGCTGTTGACTACGCACGTAGTAATGGCTATTACGCGCCGAATCCGAACGATAAGGAATCCAAAGCGCTACAAAATACCGACTACCAAGTAGCGAATATATATTTCCAGACGCGTTGGCAAGGTCTGGACGTACAAGCCGGAGCGCAGTTCAAGAATGCAGGTCTCGGAACAGGTTACGGCTATGCCAGTACAGACCAATTCGATGCCACTCGCACAGCCTTTGCTTCTGCGCGATATATCCATGCCTTTACGGATGAATGGTCGCTTACTGCTCAAGCGGCTTACCGTGGACAATTTGACCGATACGAATGGCATCGAGGCACTCCAACCAACCGTCATTGGACACACAATGCATACGCCTCGTCGCAAGCGCAATACACTTCGTTCATCGGACGAACCACCTTCGGTGCCACTATTCAAAACGAGTTCATCCGTTCCTCCAATATGGGCGAACATAACCGTTGGCAAGCGTCCCTGCAAGCGAACCAACATTTCTATTGGCAAGGCCTCACAGCCTCGCTCGGCATCGCTGGACACTATAACTCCTGGCACGGTTTGTACGGTTCCGGCGACGCACACATCGGTTATTCGTTCTTGACTACCGGTTATATCGGCTTATCTGCTTCGCGTAGCTTGAGAATGCCTACGTGGACCGATCTCTATTACAAAGCAGGAGTGCAACGTGGCAGCACGTCTTTAAAGGCCGAAAAAGCCTGGCAGATAGCGCTTAATGCCCACTATACTTGGTCATGGCCGAGTGCCGGACAACTGACTCTCTCGGCAGACATTTATCATCGTTGGGGACAGGATATCATCGACTGGACGTACAACGAGACCGATTCGCTTTTCTATGCCACCAACCAGAACTCCGTCAATACCTTTGGTATTGAGAGTGGAGTAGAGTACCGCTTGAACTCGTGGCTGCGAAGTGTCCGTCTCTCTTATGCGTACACGAATCTCTCGCTCGATCTGACTAAAGCCAAAAGCAATTACCTCGACTATCTTCGCCATAAACTGACGTTCCAACTCAACCACGGTATCTACGTCTGGTCTCGCGGAAGTGTGGGTGCGCTTTGGTCCCTTCGTTGGCAACAACGCGAAGGCACGTACGTGGATATCTACGGTACTCCCAACAATCCCTTCCAACCCGTCTTATTGCTCGACGGAAGTCTGTATTTTGAACTGCCACATGTCCGCATATCCCTTGATTGCACGAACATGACGAATCGCCATTACTACGACTACGGAGGCATTCTCATGCCCGGTGCGCATGGCCGAATAACGATAACAGCTATATTATAAAAGATGAAACAATACAAAGCTATATTTCTTGACTGGGACGATACGATAGGCGATTGGACGGGAGCAGAGCACAAGGCGCTGCAGGATATCTATGCGCACTATCAGTTGGACGCGTTGTATCCGACGTTTGAGGACTACCTAAACGCATACAAACCCTATAACCTGGAGTTGTGGACGCTGTACGGACAAGGAAAAGTGACCAAAGAGCGGCTGCATTTTCAACGGTTTTACAGGCCGATTGAAAAGTTAACAATCGAGAGCCAAGAGGCAAGAGTCAGGATGGCACATGAGATGGGTGCGGAGTTCTTGCGGTTGACGAACAAGTATTTCTCCGTGCTTCCAGGTGCTGCAGAAGTGGTACGCGAGTTGGCAAAGAAGTACCCATTAACTATCATCAGCAACGGCTTCAAGGAAGTGCAATATTACAAATTCGCCCATTCAGGTTTAGCGGAGTGCTTTGCGCACACGATAATCAGCGAAGAGGTGGGAATCAACAAACCCCAACCGGAGATCTTCCGAATAGCACTCCAAATGAACGGCGTGACAGCAGACGAAGCCATCATGATTGGCGACAGTTATTCATCGGATATCCAGGGAGCCAAGAACGCCGGTATTGACCAAATCTGGTTGCATGAAGGCGCAACGGACGAGACAGCCACGTATATCGTCCCGCAATTACAAGATATATTGAAACTATTAGATACAACAAAATGATGGACTACGAAACAATCGTGCCCCTTGAGGGCTTAGAAATTATATCCGAGCGACAGGAGAAAGTGCTGCGCTACCTAACGGAACACGGTATTCCGTTCTCGACTTACAATCACCCGGAAGGCAAGACCATCGAGGAGGCGAAGCGTTGGTGGAAGGACGATGGAAGTGTGCATTGTAAGAACATCTTCATGCGCAACCACAAGGGCAATCAGCACTACCTCATTTGCTTCCCATGCGACGACGATCTGGCGATTCATGACATCGAACACTGGCTCAAGGACGTGCTGGTATCTCAAGGTCTTAACTCACCCGGTAAGTTGTCTTTTGCCTCTCCGGAACGGATGATGAGATACCTGGGTCTTGAACCCGGTAGTGTAAGTCCGTTCGGCTTGATCAACGATGCCGAACACCATGTGATACTCTTTCTGGATAGCCGATTGAAGGACGCTGAATCCCTCAGTTTTCACCCCAATGATTGTCGTGGTACGGTAGTCATCTCGCAGGACGCTTTTCAGCAGTATTTGGCGAGTGTTGGCAACAAGGTAGAATATATCAATACATAGATTTGCAATTTCACCCTTAGCCGAAAACGCGTAATTTTAATATTGCTTTGCACGATTGTTCGATATCTTGATACGCCTCCTCAAAATCTCCTGTGTACCAGGGGTCCGCCACGTCTTCCCGGTAACCGGTAACCCGTAACCCCTCACCCCTAGTCCACGCCATCATTAGCGAGACTTTATGTTCCGTGTCATCCCCAATTATTCGTTCTAACCAGCGTACGTTCGATCGGTCCGCGCAAATGATATAATCGTAATAATTATAGTCCGCACGCGTGATCTGTCGCGCCGCATGGAACTCAAACGGTATCCCTTTCTCTCGCAACTTGCGCTTAGCAGGAGGATAGATGTCATTGCCGATCTCCTCTCGCGACACAGCCGCCGAAGCAATCTCAAACTGCTCCTCCACACCGGCCTGACGACAGAGCTCTTTCATCACCATCTCTGCCATTACCGACCGACAAATGTTGCCGTGACATATGAATAGAATCTTGGTCATCTCAAATTCTCTAATTCCCTAACCATTTAGTCAGTTTATCTTCTCGAATAATCTTCGGTGCACTCTTTCCTGCCAACACAAGTATCTTTTTGCCATTCCGATAGATATGTAACTGCCGCGAACGAACCACAGCCGTTAGTTCTTCATCTTGCTCGATATGTTCGCGTATCGCGCGATAAACTCCCTCTGCATCGAACAATTTCTGCTGCAAGTGCGAACACATATTAGTCGTATCTATCTGCATATCGAGTGCAAAGGTACTAAAAAAATCTGAGGTGTGCAAATATATCTGATGTTTTTGTGAGAAATGGAGAGATTTTTGGCAACTATTTGAAATTTTCTAATAGTTGGAACTCTTTGTATTATGTGGCAGTATGTGCAAAATTTGCACATACTGGAATTAGGATTGACGGAATAAAAGAAGAGAGGCTCAACACCTCTCTTCCTGTTATTTGATCTTATAAAATCTGTGCGGTGTGGTTCTTGGTGTCCACCTTCTCGATGATGCGTTCGAGGATGCCGTTTTCATCAAAGATGAACGTCTTGCGAAGCGTACCCATCGAGACCTTGCCGTAGTTTTTCTTCTCTCCCCAAGCTCCAAAAGCTTGCAGCATTTCGGTGGTTGGGTCGCTCAGAAGCGGGAAAGGCAAGTCATATTTCTCTTTGAACTTGACATGCGAGGCTTGCGAGTCCTTGCTCACACCGAACACCTGATACCCACGCGCCATGAACGACTGGTAGTTATCGCGGATGTTACATGCCTCGGCTGTGCAACCAGGCGTCGAGTCCTTCGGGTAGAAATAAATGACGGTCGGTTTGCCGAGCAGATCTTTGTCGGTTACTTGCTTGCCATTTTCGTCCACTACCGCGAACGAAGGCATTTTGTCGCCAACTTGCAGCATATCAATAGTTTTGTGCTAAGAGTTGGAAGTAAGCTTGCGGATGGTTGCAAACGGGGCACTCTTCCGGAGCAGCCTTGCCAACCACGATATGTCCGCAGTTGGAGCATTGCCAGATGCAGTCACCATCACGCGAGAAGACAACCTTATCCTCGATGTTCTTGAGCAACTTGCGATAACGCTCCTCATGATGCTTCTCAATCGCACCCACTTGCTCGAATTTCTCGGCAATCTCATCAAAGCCTTCGGCACGCGCCTCGGCAGCCATGCGTGCGTACATATCGGTCCATTCCGCGTTCTCTCCTTCGGCAGCTGCTAAGAGATTCGTCATCGTATCGCTAACCCCACCACCATTGAGGTACTTGTACCACATCTTCGCGTGTTCTTTCTCATTATCAGCCGTTTCCTCGAAGATCTTGCTGATCTGCACGAAGCCATCTTTCTTGGCTTTCGACGCAAAATAGGTGTATTTGTTACGCGCCATGCTCTCACCGGCAAATGCCTCGAGTAGGTTCTTCTCAGTCTTTGTTCCTTTCAATTCTTTCATAAATTTCTAATTTTATAAGGTTAAAAAATGTTTTTTTTGTTTATGTCTTTTGAATGATTTTACCTGCTAAGGTGAGGAATTGAGTAGCAAAAACTATCTGAAAGTAGTACTTTTAAGGAGTTTTGATAGTTAATTACGCATAGAGCAAAGCTCAAAAGCATTCAAAAGGGTTTATCTATGTTTTTGTTTATAACTATTTCGCGAAACGTCGCTCAATTTCCTCCCAATTAATAATCTGCCACAAGGCTTGCAGATGTGCTGCACGACGATTGCGGTAGTCGATGTAATAAGCATGCTCCCACACGTCCATCGTCAGTAGCGGTTTGAGTCCTTTGGTGATGGGGTTGTTGGCGTTGATCTCTTGCGTGATGACCAGTTTGCCATCCTTGTCTGCACTCAGCCAAACCCAACCTGAACCAAACAGCGTCACACCTTTCTGCTCAAACTCCTTCTGGAAAGCCTCAAACGAACCGAAATCGCGGTTGATGGCGTCCAAAATTGCACCTTTCGGAGCGTGGTTATCGGCTGCTAAAGGAGAGAACTGTCCGAAGTACAGATTGTGGTTCAAGATCTGCCCGGCATTATTGAAAATGCCACCTTGTGACTTGCATAGTATCTCCTCCAATGGCATACCCTCGAATTCCGTTCCTGGTATCAGTTTGTTTAGGTTATCGACATAGGTCTGCAGGTGCTTACCGTAATGAAACTCAATGGTTTCTCGACTAACAACAGGCTCTAACGCTTCGGGAGCGTAGGGCAACGTCATCAAAGAAAAAAGTGCTGCTAACATAATGGTGTGTATTTGAGGTTAATAAATTTGCTGCAAAGTTACTACAAAATTTTGGAATGTGCAAGTTTTTTAGCAAAAAAATATCGTCTGTGCTCGCACAAGCGAAGTTTTGTGCTAAAAAGATTGTCGTTTGCACAAAAGTGCGAACGTAGCTTCGAAGGGTCCCCTTTTAGGGTAGTTGGTCGAAGTTACTACAAAATTTCTGACATGCGCAAGAAAATGTGCGTTTTTTGCAAAAATTTTTAAAATATTTGCACATGTCCGGAAATTTTAGTACCTTTGCAGTCGCTAATTTAAACACATACATTATGCTTGTAAAAATCTATAGTGCTGCTCCTGTGGGGATTGATGCGGTGCCGGTGACGATCGAAGTGCACTCCAAACCAGGCTTTGAATTTATCATGGTTGGCTTGCCGGATACGTCTGTCAAAGAGTCGCACGAACGCATCATGGCAGCGCTGACCATCAACGGCATGGAGGCGCTTCATCGGTCCTATACGATCAACCTGGCTCCCGCGGACATCAAGAAAGAGGGTTCGCTCTACGACCTACCTCTGGCAATCGGTATGTTGGCCGGAGGCGAGAAACTCAAATCCAAGCTGTTAGCAGACTATATGATGGTTGGCGAATTGTCGCTTGATGGTTCGTTACAGCCTATTCGCGGTGCGCTACCTATCGCATTATGTGCACGCAAGGAAGGTTTTAAAGGCTTGATTCTTCCGGCTGCCAATGCCGAAGAAGCAGCAGTGGTAGATGGTTTGGAAGTGTACGGATTGAATGACTTGATGGAGGTAATCCATTTCTTGAATGGCGAACCGAAAGATGAACTCCAACCCGATGAACCATGGCAACCGACACACGTTAATACGCAAGCATTATTTGACGAACTGGCCTTCCCTTCCGACCTGGATTTTGCGGACGTGCGTGGACAATACAAGGTGCGTCGAGCCGTGGAGATCGCGGCTGCAGGTGGACATAACATGATCATGATTGGTCCTCCGGGTGCAGGTAAATCGATGATTGCCAAACGCATCCCATCCATCCTGCCTCCGCTCACGTTGGAAGAGGCATTAGAGACGACGAAGATCCATTCCATCGTTGGTCTGACGAACAAACGCAAGGGTGCCAGTAGTGCGCTAATCGTAGAGCGTCCGTTCCGGTCGCCTCACCACACGATAACCGACACGGCACTCGTCGGAGGTGGCACGAATCCGCATCCGGGAGAGATAAGCCTCGCCCATAATGGTGTGCTCTTTTTAGATGAACTTCCGGAGTACAAACGTTCGGTGCTGGAAGTCATGCGTCAACCGCTGGAAGACCGACATATCACGGTGGCTCGCACCAAAGAGACAGTCGATTATCCGGCTTCGTTCATGCTCGTGGCTGCGATGAACCCCTGTCCTTGTGGACATTACGGAGAAAACAACCCTGCCCATCCCTGTACTTGCACACCGGCACAAGTGCATCGCTATATGTCGAAAATCAGCGGACCATTGTTGGATCGCATTGACATCCAATGTGAGATCGAAGCCGTGCCATACGACCAACTCAAAGACACGCAGCCCGGTGAGTCATCTGCCGCTATTCGCGAACGGGTGCTCAGAGCCAGAGCTATTCAAACAGAGCGTTTCAAGCATTCTAAGCTCGTACATTGCAACGCCATGATGAACTCTAAGATGGTGCGTCAATATTGTGCTTTAGATGAAGAATGCGACAAACTGCTGGAGTTCACGATGACTAAACTGGGTCTTTCCGCACGTGCCTACGATCGTATTCTCAAAGTGGCACGTACCATCGCGGATATCGAAGGCTCGGAGAACATCCAAAAGAACCACATGCTCGAAGCGATTTCCTATCGCTCGTTGGATCGCAATAACTGGGGAGGATAATTCGTAATACGTATATGAAACGCATCGAAGTGGTTGCCGCTATTATCCGCGATGAAGAGGGACGTATCTTCGCAACTCAACGTGGCTACGGTGATTGGAAGGATTGGTGGGAGTTCCCGGGTGGCAAGATCGAACCCGGTGAGAGTAGGGAACAAGCACTCCAACGCGAGATTCGCGAAGAACTCGCAACCGAGATCGAAGTGGGTAAACTGCTCCGAATCATCGACTACGACTACCCGCAATTCCACCTGACGATGCATTGTTTCTTGTGCCGTTTGAAAGGCTCTGTCACGCTACTCGAACATGAAGCTGCACGTTGGCTCGCACCCTCCGAACTCACCTCCGTCCGTTGGCTCCCTGCCGACATCGAACTCATCGAAGAACTGAAATTCTTATAACATGCTGCAAGTCAAACACATAGAAACCGATTCTTATGGCGAATTTACTGCCTGGATCGACGATCAGCAAGCCGGAGAGATGACGTATACTCGTCCGAATCCCGATACCATGGTCATCAATCATACCCAAACTTTTTCTGGCTTTGAAGGTCAAGGCATCGCTCGTCAAATGGTCCTTGCTGCCGTTGGTTTTGCTCGTCTCCATCATCGCCGAATCACACCCATCTGCTCCTATGCGCTCGCTGTCCTAACTCGCACCAATGACTACCAAGACGTGCTTGCATAATCAGTTATCTTTATGCTTACGTGCGTCTGTGCACGCAACTCATAAAAGGATCGAATCCGACTCCCCTCCATACTAAAGATGTCGGTCAAGATATCGGTCAAGACTCACAAAGTAGTCATAAAACATTTTCGTCATTTTTTGAAGCGAAGCGATTTTTATTGCCAATCATAGGTAATGAACATCACCCCGGATGTGAGAGTAATTGATTAAGAGTCTATCTGGGAGTCGCACTCACAAGTAGGCTATTAAGCGATTAGTCTCGTGGACTCGCAGAGTCTATTACCTATGATTGATTTTTCTCTTCCTTTTTTGTTTAAATCTATAATTTCTATAATCGCTTATAATCTCTATAATTTTCTCCTTTCACCATCCATTCCCCACCAAAACATGCCAAATAGCTTGCAAAACTAAAATATTTTGCACTTTTATCTCCATATATTTGTATATATGGATTTTTTTTTGTACCTTTGCCGCCCGATTTGTATCATGCGCAAGTGTGCACTTACGTGCATACGTAAAGCAAGATACCAAAGATAGGATCAAATAGATGAAACCGGCTGATTTAAATGATAAGCTCCCGCAGAAATCCGAACGGATGAACACCGTCCCGGAACCCAAGCGCCAACAGCTCGTCGCTGCGACCTACGATGTCGTAGGCTGCCTCCATGAGGTGTATCGCCAACTGGGGCCCGGTCTGCCGGAGTATATCTACCAGGAGGCTCTGGCCAAGCTCTTCTCCTCCAAGGGCATCCCGTTCAAGAAGGAGCAGGAGTTCCATCCTTCCTTCATGGGGCAGCCGCTGGAGGCGTACTTGAAGATGGACTTGGTCGTTGAGTCCTCGGTGGGGAATATTATTATTGAATGCAAAGCGCTGACGCAGTTGACGGAGCGTGAGCATTATCAGACTTTTGGCTATTTGCGTGCCACGCAATGGCCTATTGCGATACTGGTCAATTTTGGTGCGGACCATCGCGCACAGATTGAGCGGTATCACTATACCAACGGAGCAATCCAAGTGTTCTAATATTTATTGTAACCGCACCCCGCGCTATTAGAGGTAAGTTAATCGAAAACTCGGCTAAAGCCTCTAAAAAACGCGCTGTTCAGGATGATGTATGTGCTATTGCACATTTGAGTTTCCGTCCATAAAGCCCTACTCGTAAACAAGCTTACAGTAGTCCTCTAGGACGAACCCTCACCTCGTAGAGGTAGCATCCTCCTGCCCTGCTTTGAACCCGGCTCAACCCCGTGTTTTACACCAAAAACGGCTATGCAGCGTGTAGAGAAATTGTATTGAAATGTTCCTCGCCGCATGGGTTTTCGACGTTTTTGAAAATGTTTTCTAAAGCATCCGAAGAGGCATTTTATGAATGCCTATAAGCGAAAAGGGTGATTAAGCGTATGAAAACTCGTTTGCATGACGATGAATCAGCCTTTTGGCTTGGGTCGCGAAAATCGGACAAGGATGCGCGTTTTCGGTTACAATAATTAGAACAAAAAAATGAAAGAAATAAAACAAAAATATGAGTGGAAATATAGCTATTGAGTTTAGTCACGTATCCAAGCAATATAGGCTTGGCCTGGTGTCCACGAAGACACTATCACACGATATACGCCGATTTTGGATAACGAATATTCTTGGGAAAGAAGATCCTTACCTAAAAATTGGGGAAGTCAATGATAGATCCTCTAAAGGCTCCTCCGAATACGTCTGGGCGCTGCGGGATATCGACTTCAAGGTCGAGCAGGGCGACGTCGTCGGCATCATCGGCAAGAACGGTGCCGGCAAATCCACACTTCTTAAACTGCTGAGCCGCGTCACAGGCCCTACCACCGGCACTATCCGTGCGCATGGCCGTATCGGTTCGTTGCTGGAAGTCGGCACAGGCTTCCATGGTGAGATGACGGGTAGGGAAAATATCTTCATGAACGGCGCCATCCTCGGCATGTCCCGCGCAGAGATACAAAGCAAACTGGATGAGATCATCGACTTCAGCGGCTGCGAACGGTATATCGACACGCCTGTCAAGCGTTATAGCTCGGGTATGACGGTGCGGTTGGGGTTTGCGGTGGCTGCGTTCCTGGAGCCGGAGATATTGGTGGTGGACGAAGTCCTCGCCGTCGGCGATGCGGAGTTCCAAAAGAAAGCGATAGGCAAGATGAAAGACGTCTCCCAAGGCCAAGGCCGAACAGTCCTTTTCGTTAGTCATAATATGGGGGAAAGCGTCAATGCTCATTGTCTGTTCATTCTTTTTGGGAATGAAGCATTGACGCTTTTGAACTCCGACTTCTCTGAGTCGGCAGTTCGCTTAGCTCGTAGATCTTCGACTCTCCGAACTTCCAAGTTCGAAAGCCGCAAGACTCGTAGACCTTTAACTCGTAGTCTCGTTAATTCCTATAATCTGCGCTTAGCCGCTTAATATTAAACGATAGAAGGATAGCCTATGTTGTTCAATAGTCTCGAATTTGCCTTGTTTCTGCCGATAGTATTTCTAATCTATTGGCTGATAGGTTATGCGAGAATTAATGATTCACTGAAACTGCGATTGCAAAATGCTTTCGTAGTAATTGCTTCGTATGTTTTCTATGGCTGGTGGGATTGGCGCTTCCTGCTGCTCATTGCATTCACTTCGTTTTGCTCATGGGGCAGCGGATTGCTCATCGCTAAAACTTCTACTCAAAGCAAATCTAAGGCTTGGATGATAGCCAACATCGTCCTCAATCTCGGAATCTTGGCAGTCTTCAAATACTATGACTTCTTCACAAGCGAGTTCTGCCGACTATTCGGAATCTCGTCTGATGGTTTGCTTATCAAGATTATTCTGCCGGTAGGAATTTCGTTCTATACTTTCCAAGCTCTTTCGTACTCCATCGATGTCTATCGTAAGAAGATAGAACCGACCAAAGACATCATCGCTTTTTTTGCGTTTATAGCTTTCTTCCCTCAACTCGTTGCCGGACCTATCGAACGAGCCACGAACTTGTTGCCGCAGTTCTTGCAGAATCGTAAGTTCTCATACGAACAAGGCTTAGACGGAATGCGCCAAATCCTTTGGGGCTTGTTTAAGAAGATCGTAGTAGCCGATAGTTGTGCAGTGTTCGTCAACCGTGTTTGGGAAACTTACGATACCCAAACCGGTAGCACATTGCTCCTTGCTGCAATTTTATTTACATTCCAGATCTATGGTGATTTCTCCGGATATTCAGATATCGCTATTGGTACTGCCAAACTCTTTGGCATCAAGCTGATGCGGAACTTCAATAATCCGTATTTCTCGCGGGATATTGCGGAGTTCTGGAGAAGATGGCATATCAGTCTTACCACCTGGTTCCGCGATTACGTGTATATTCCGCTTGGTGGTTCGCGTCCGGAGCTCGCTCCTAGTTGCAAGCATCCTGAGGCGCGCAAGAAAGCACTTATCGTACGCAATACCTTCGTCATCTTCCTGCTCTCTGGCTTTTGGCATGGAGCTAACTGGACTTTTATCGCATGGGGCGCGTATCATGCGGTGCTGTTCTTACCGCTCATCCTTCTTGGTGTGAATCGTAAATACACGAACCAAGTAGCTGAAGGACGAATCCTTCCGACGTGGAAAGAGGCCATCCAAATCATCATAACCTTTATGCTTGCTGTCATCGGCTGGATTATCTTCCGTGCAGAAACAATTACGCAAGCATGGGAATTCCTCTGCGGCATGATGCAGTTCGGTACAATCAAAGCAACTTATCGGTTCTTCCTTCCGGATGAGTTCCTTGTATGGCCGACAAATCTGTATATTATCACGATGTTGGTCGTTGAATGGTTCCAACGCAACAAACAGCATGGTTTGGAGGTCGTAGATGCCAACAAGTACAAATGGCTGCGTTGGATCTTCTACTACGTGCTGATTTTTGTTATCATCTCCAATGCCGGAGCAGACCAAACATTTATTTATTTCCAATTCTGAGCAATGAAACGATTTGTCACATACATAGTATTGTTCCTTCTTCCGGTAGCGATTATATTGGGTGTCTTGGAGTATGGTATGCGTACCGTTCCCAATGATTATACCTACAAGAATCACTGGCTGGAGCAGCATATCACCTCGCTTCATATTTGGTCTTTCGGACCCTCACATGGTGCGTATGGCATCAGTCCTAAGCACTTCTCTAAATCCGCATTCAATTCTGCTCATGTGTCGCAGACACTAAAGTTCGATGCGTTCATTTTTGATAAGTTCATTGATCGTGCTGACTCGTTGGAGTGGGTGATTCTTCCGGTCTCCTATTTCTCGTTAGGTAGCGATATGGAGTCTGATCCGGAATGGTGGCGAGTGAAGAACTATTGCATCTATTACGACTGTCCCTATTTCCCGACTCAGCCCAAATACCATTGCGAAGTCATCGGTAATCCGCTTTCTCTCTTTGGACAAATTAAACGCGTCTGCAATTATTGGATGGATGGTACTAACGATCGATGCTGCGATTCATTGGGCTTAGATCTGGATTTCTCGAAAGATAGCCGTAAACAGGATTGGTATATGAATGGTGCTAACCGCGTGGTAAGTCATACAAAAGATTTGTCCGATGCTAAACTTATTCGGGCGAATATCGGTTATTTGGAGTCTATCATTAATAAGTGCCAAGAAAAACAAATCCATGTTTTGCTTCTTACGACTCCTGTCTGCTATACATATTCTGAGGCGGTGGATTCTACGCAATACGCATTGATGACTGGTACTTGTGAGAAACTGGCTGCTCAATACCCGAATGTAGTTTACTTGAACTTATTCAAGGACAATCGCTTTGACGTGGATGATTTTTGGGATGCTGACCATCTGCATCCGGAAGGAGCCGCCAAACTAACGTTATTGTTGGACGATTTTATTGAGAACTATTCAGTAGAACCCTGATGTTGAAAGATAGAATATTACACATATTATCACCCCTGTTGTACCGCTTGTTAAAGCGTGTATTAGTGCAACTAAAGCCGTTGTTCCTTGCAGAAGATGATGCCTTGCGCAATCAACTTACTCGTAAGGGATTCCATCCGGCATTGTGCGCTCATCCTTCTATTCTGTATGGTCTAAAAGCCGAAAATACGGTAACGCATGTGCTATGTTTATCCGGAAAGGTGGCTTTCTTACGCAAGGCTATCTATCTGCGTCTGCTCAATTCCGATAAGGGGCATACTCTAATGCAGCAACTCGATATACCAGCATATTTCGGAAACGGTTTGGAGTTTTGGTTTGAGGAATATCATACTCCGTACATCCCGTATTCATTTCCCGAGAATAATGCTGCGCCTAAGCATATAGCAGTCTATACGGCGCTAACCGGCAACTATGACGATGTGAACGAAATCCTGTACAAAGAGGATGGGGCGGATTATTATCTGTTTACGAACAATAAGAGTTTGACAAGTAGCACCTGGCAGATTATATATGTGGATAGTGAATTGGATAATGTCCTGCTTAGTCGTGAGATAAAAATGTTGCCGCATAAGTACCTTGACGCTAAATACGATGCCAGTATCTATGTGGATGCCAATGCGGTAATTTATTCGGAGATTTCGCCTTTAGCCAATTTCCTCACGGAGAAGGTAGTGCTTGCAGTTACAAGACACGATGAACGAAACAAGGTTCGCGAAGAAATAGATGCCATTGCTGAACTTAAAAAAGTGAATTTGGAAGCAGCGTTGGAGCAGTATATTCGTTATGTGGCTGAGGGATTCAAGGATGAAAGCGGATTAACGGAATGCGGAATTTTAGTCCGCAACCATCATGATGTAGAATTGCAAAAAGTGATGGAAGCATGGTGGAAGGAATTTCAAAATGGAATAAGAAGAGACCAGATATCATTATTGCCAATGATAGAGGCTTTGCATTTTACGCGTTGGCAGTATATGATGGGTAATATTTGGCATAATCAATTTTGTTACATTATATCACACAAAAAATGAAGATATTAATTACAGGCGGAGCAGGGTTTATTGGATCAAACCTTTGCGAGTATTTTGTGAACGAGGAATTTGAGGTGGTATGCATTGATAACCTGGCAACGGGATTTATGCATAACATCGAGCCGTTGATGGAGAAGCCGAACTTCAAGTTTATCAAGGGCGATATACGCGACTTCGAGACGTGTCGTGAGGCAGTAAAGGGATGCGAGGTAGTGCTGCATGAAGCGGCATTGGGTTCGGTGCCACGAAGCATCAATGATCCGATCACGACCAACTCGACGAACATCAGCGGGTTCCTGAACATGCTGGTGGCTGCGCGGGATGAGAAAGTGAAACGGTTCGTGTATGCAGCATCGAGTTCGACATACGGAGACAGTAAGGAGTTGCCGAAGATAGAGCATAACATCGGACGTCCGTTGTCGCCATACGCGATTACGAAGTTCGTGAATGAGTTGTATGCGAACGTGTTCACGTCGCTGTATGGGATTGAGACGATAGGCTTGCGGTATTTCAATGTGTTTGGTCGTCGGCAAGATCCGAATGGGGCGTATGCAGCTGTGATACCGTTGTGGGTAAAGGCGCTGATCAATCATGAGAGTCCTTTCATCAATGGTGATGGGTCGTATTCGCGTGACTTCACGTATATCGACAATGTAATCCAAGCGAATTACCTGGCTGCAACGGTGTCGCATGATGAGATTGTGGAGCGTGCATCGCTTTATAACATGAATCTGCCGCAGAATGCACCGGTGGATCTGGTGTTCAATGTGGCGTTTGGTGGCAACACGACGCTGAATGATCTGTTCCGGTGTCTCCGCGACAACCTTGCGCAATATGATCCTGCTATTGCTTCCATCGAACCCACCTATCGCGAGAACCGTGCTGGAGATATTCCGCATAGCCAAGCATCTATTATCAAGGCGCAACGCATCCTTGGATATAATCCGAAGTACAACGCTTTGGACGGATTCCGGGAGGCGTGTGAGTGGTATTACAATAACTTGAAATAATTTAACTTAAGCATAGATGGCAACAGCGATTGAGTTTGAAAATGTATCTAAGCAGTATCGCTTGGGACTTGTTTCTACTAAAACATTGTCCCATGATATACGTCGCTTTTGGATAACGAATGTTTTGGGTAAGGAAGATCCGTACTTGAAGATTGGAGAGACGAATGATCGTGCCAGCAAAGGTACGTCGGAGTATGTATGGGCATTGCGAGATATTAATCTAAAGATTGAGCAAGGCGACGTCGTTGGAATTATAGGTAAAAACGGAGCAGGAAAATCTACCTTGCTTAAACTGCTCAGCCGTGTTACAGGTCCTACTACCGGTATCATTCGTGCGCATGGTCGTATAGGTTCGCTGCTGGAAGTTGGAACAGGTTTCCACGGAGAAATGACTGGCCGTGAAAACATCTTCATGAACGGTGCTATACTTGGTATGTCTCGTCATGAGATCCAATCGAAATTGGATGAGATTATTGACTTCTCGGGTTGCGAACGCTATATTGATACACCTGTTAAGCGTTATTCGAGCGGCATGACTGTTCGCCTCGGTTTTGCCGTGGCAGCTTTCCTTGATCCGGAAATTCTCGTAGTGGATGAGGTTTTGGCTGTAGGTGACGCTGAATTCCAGAAAAAGGCTATCGGCAAAATGAAGGATGTCTCGCAAGGAGAGGGTCGTACTGTTCTTTTTGTGAGCCACAATATGCAGAGCATTCGTAATCTGTGTACAACCGGTGTTGTGTTGGATAAAGGTCAAATCATTTATCGAGGAACCGCTAACGAATGCGTAGATTATTACATAGGTAACAATATAACGGAAACATGTGCTTTTGCTGATATTACTGATGCGCATCGTCGATATGAGTTTGTTCCGAAGGATATAGAATTATTATCGGTGCAGATTATGGGTGACGTAAACGAGATGGCTTCTAATGAACCTCTTGAACTTCTTGTGCGGATGAGAAAGAACAAAGAGGTGGCTAATGCTTCTTTGGAGGTTATGATAAACAACTCACGTGATGAACGTGTCGGATCTTATTTTTCTCCTCTGCTCGATATGTCGAAAGTCAAAGTAGGAGATGAGTTTACATGGCGCGTCAGGATGGATCATAACTTAGCGAAAGGCAAGTATCGTGTTTGCTTCTGTGTGGGTCTCAAGAATGTAGTAGATGGAGTGCGTGATTTCGACATTGTGCATAACGTTCTGGCATTCAATGTGGCATACGCGGATGCGAAAACAAAAACGCCATTTGCCTATTGGCCGGATTTTAATGGAAGCCTCTTTTTTCCAGGACAGAGTAAAATTGAAAAGGCATAATCATACACCATGTTTGGTAAACTGAAACGATATTGGAACGACCCGTATTTCGCTTTGGGGCATGACTTGATTCATTCGCATCCGAATTGGATGTCGGATAAGTTGTATCTTTCTACGCTTTGGCGTATGGTGATGGGATATAAGTTGGATTGGAATCATCCCACTACCTTTAATGAGAAACTGCAATGGCTCAAACTCTATGACCATAATCCGCTTTATACAACTCTGGTGGATAAATATCGTGTGAAAGAATTTGTAGCGGATATAATTGGAGCGGAACATGTCATTCCTACATTGGCGGTATATCGCTCCGTAGATGAGATTGACTTGTCGCAACTGCCAGACCGCTTTGTGCTTAAGTGTAATCATGATTCGGGGAGTGTTGTGATATGTAAAGATAAGGCTACATTTGATTTGGAGGCTGCGAAAACCAAATTGGATGAAGCGCTCCATCATAATTTCTATTGGGATGCGCGAGAATGGGGGTATAAAAATGTGAAGCCGTTAATCTTTGCCGAGCAATTCATCGAGATAGCAGGAGCGGAAGACCTTCCGGATTATAAGTTCTTCTGCTTTGATGGAAAAGTACGTGCTTTATATGTCGCTTCGGAGCGATTCCTCTCGGGAACATGCTTTGACTTTTTTGATATGGATTTCAATCATCTCGATGTGCAAAATGATCATCCAAATAATCCTGTTGTTCATAAAAAGCCAAAATCCTTTGATGAGATGGTCGCTATTGCAGAGAAACTTAGTCTGGGAATACCACACGTACGGTGCGACCTGTACGATATAAACGGACACATTTATTTTGGAGAGTACACCATGTATCACATGGGTGGTCTTTCGCCTTTTGTTCCTCAATCGTATGATGAACAATTAGGGGCGTGGTTGGATTTGTCGAAAATTAAGAAATGAAAAAGATATTTGTAATCATAGTAACCTACAAGGGTATGCAGTGGTACGATAAGTGCTTTGCTTCGTTGCGCAAATCAACCATACCGGTGCAGACTATCGTGGTGGATAATACATCGGGTAGTGAAGATGCGGAATATATCAAAACGCATTATCCGGAGATACATATCATCAAGACGGAGGAGAACCTTGGCTTTGGCAGGGCAAACAACCTCGGAATGCGCTATGCGTTGGATAATGGCTGCGATTATGTGTTCCTCCTTAATCAAGACACTTGGTTGGAACAACCGAATGCCATTGAACTCTTGGTGCAGATAGCCGAATCGCATCCCGATTTTGGAATCCTTAGCCCGATGCACCTTTCTGCGGATTGCAAGAAGGTGGACATGAATTTTGAAAACACCAACCATACGTGTAGTCAAAATCTGGTTAGTGACCTCTATTGCAGAACACTACAGGATATATACCCGACTGATTATATAAATGCTGCGGCTTGGTTGTTGCCGCGTAAGACTTTAGAAACTGTAGGCGGTTTTGATCCTATCTTTAAGCACTACGAAGAGGATGATAACTATCTCAATAGAGTTCTGTATCATAAGTTAAAAGTGGGGTTATGTCCTTCTGCTTTGATAGTGCATGACCATCCGAATACGGACGTTATAATCCCTCTGAGTGAGATTCGTAAAAAACAATTTTTGTTGGTAGAATGGACAGATATTAACAAATCGTTCTCCGTCGGTCGCTATTTGCGGTACTATGTAAGAAAATTACTTGTTAATGTTATCTGTGCCAATTGGAATCAAACGAAACGATATGCTCGCCATATCAAGTATCTCTTGGAATTGCATAAGCCTGTTCGAGATAGCAGAAATACGAATATGAAACAGCAATCTTCATGGCTTTAATGGGAATAATGGAACTGATTAATAAAATTAAAAGAGTTTGGATGCGCCTTCGACTTCAGCCGATAAGGGTGCTATGCTTTCATGAAATAGGGGAGTTCTGTGCTGGTAGTTCAGATTGGGTGCCTACCGATTATCTGCAACGCACATTGCTCAAATTTCAGGAGGAAGGATACACGTTTATTCCTTTGATAAGTGCGTATAAAAAAATATGCCACGATAAGTTTAGAAAACATAAATATGCCGTACTTACTGCGGACGATGGATTAGCTTGTCAGATGGATATATTTCCGTGGTTAAAAGAACATGACATACCGATTACGTTATTTCTAAACATAACCAGTGTGGAACAATCGAAATGTGGCTTGCCTTATAAGGCTTGGTTCAAGTTGACTCCTGCTCAAGATGCTCAGTTTGCGAAAGAAATATATTTTGATGAGCAGACATTAAAAAGCTTTGATGCACAACATATATCCATAGGCTCGCATGGCTACGCACATAATGAGCCGATAACGGATATGTCGCTGGATGCCTTTATCCAAGACGTGGATAAATGTGTGGGCAAGTTTTCTAACTTCCCATCGTATGTCCCATTTTATGCCTATTTGTATGGAGCACATAATAATGAAACAGATAAGGTTTTACACGATAGGAACCTTGTACCTATGTATATGGACGGATTGTTAAACTATAATGATCCTACCAAAATACATCGTGAATCACTGGAAAAGATGTATAGAGATGAAACAAACTAAGATACTTATAGCAGGAGACTTGTGTTTGCAAGACAGAACGGCACATGCGGATTTGGATGCCTTGATTCAAACGCATGAAGCATGTATGCCGATTATTGCAGCTGCGGATTATTCGGTTGTGAACTTGGAGTGTGCGGTGCTTACATCCGATAAACCAATGGCTATCAAGAAAGCCGGTCCGGCACTCAAATGCTCCGATAAGGTGGCAGATTTTGCAAAGGCTTTAGGCTTTAATGCTTGCACATTAGCCAATAATCACTTTGCGGATTATGGCTTTGAAGGAGTAAAAGAGACGTTGGGTGCATTGAATGCTCGTGGGTTAGACTATGTAGGTGCCGGAATGAATGCAGCGGAAGCAAAGCGTATCTTATATAAGATGATCAATGACACGACCTTTGCGTTTATAAATGCTTGTGAGCATGAGTTTACGGTATCGACAGATACCAAAGCCGGATGCAATCCGCTGAATCCCATTAGCCTATCGTATGACATTAAAGAGGCAAAATCGAAAGCGGACTATGTAATCGTTATTATCCATGGTGGACATGAAGAATATCAGTTGCCATCGCCAAGGATGCAAGAGACCTATCGGTTCTTTGTAGATATGGGTGCGGATGTAGTTGTTAACCACCATCAGCATTGCTATAGCGGGTATGAACTATATAATGGCAAACCAATTATCTATGGCTTGGGTAATTTTTCGTTTGATGAGAACGGAATGCGGAATGATGTTTGGAACGAGGGGTATATGGTTTCGCTGACGTTTGGTAATGCCATGTCGTTTGACTTAATACCGTATGTGCAGAACGATAAGCAGATGGGTATTCAGATGATGGAAAGGAAAAAAGTAGAGGAGTTTGAGAAGCACATCAAGCAGTTGAATGCCATCATTGATGATCCGTTGCAATTGCGAGAAACGTGGCTCGCGATGGTAGAGCAGCAAGGTGAGGAATATATGCGTCCACTTAAACCTTACCAATATCATTTGTTGGTGAAGTTAGCCAAACACCATTTGTTACCTCAAAAACTGATTGCTAAATTACTTCCGGAGTATATGACGGAGGTGCGTAGATCATTTTTGAAGAGTTACTTCCAATGTGAGTCGCATCGGGATATTATGAATGAATTACTAAAGTTATGATGCGGAATATTAACACATATTTTCACGAGAAAGCGATGTGGGTGTGCCGAAATATCTACTATCGCGTAAAACCGCGCTTCTTCTATTGCTCGCCCAAAACCATGGCTGCCCTTTGGTATGCTTATCGTATGGATGAACTACCGCATTTCAAGCATCCGAGAGAGACCAATGAACTTTGGATGGCAATCAACCTTTGGGCAATGAAAGATCCGAAGGCGCGTGCGCTGCGTATCCGTTGCGCGGACAAGTACGCCGTGCGAGAGTATGTAACGGAGAAGGGTTTTGCAGATATACTGAATGAATGCTACGGGGTATATAATTCGTTTGATGAGATCGATTTTGATAAGTTGCCGAACCAGTTCGTCCTGAAATTAACAACAGGTAGTGGACTGAACTATATCTGCTATAATAAAAGCAAATTGAATAAAGAAGAACTGCGTGTAATAGTTGATTCGTGGTTTGCACAAACGAAAGACTTTGGCCTCAAAACAGCCGAATGGCACTATGTGGAGATAAAACCCCGTTTGATAGCGGAGAAATACCTGTCTCAATTGGGAGAGTCATCGTTAGTGGATTATAAGGTTCATTGCTATAATGGTCAAATACGTCATATTGAGACTATTAGTGATAGAGACTTCTCGACCGGATATATCAATTGCGATGCATATTCAACAAATTGGGAACGCAGAGAAGATATTTTACCGCAGTATCATAAAAATCGGCGTATGTTACCAAAGCCGGTATGTTTGGAGCAAATGATTCGAGCAGCTGAGTTTTTAAGTGCCGGATTTAAATACGTGCGTGTGGATTTTTATGAGATAGAAGGAAAACTTTTGTTTGGTGAACTTACATTTACCCCTGCCGGATGCATAGATTTTAGTTATACTCTGGAGGCTCGCAAGGATATGTGTCAGTTCTATTTCGCAACTAAAAAATAAGTGATTATGAATATATTATCAGAATTAATCCATAAGTTGGCATATCGGTTGGAACGGTATTCTAAATACTACCAACTGCAGGTCCTGAAAAGTCGATTGGGAAAAATATCACCAACAACGGTCTTCAAAATGCCGGATGCTTGTTCGTGCCCGGAGAAGATCTTTCTTGATGAGCATACCAGTATCTATGAAGGTGCTCGATTCATCATCTCTCCTATTGGAGAGAAGGGTAGGTTTATCATGAAACCGCATAGTTATGCAGCGCAAGGACTGACGGTGATTTCGAACAGCCATCAACGTCAAGTAGGTATGTACAACCTGGAGACCGCTGAAACCCACCAATATGATTTGGATAAAGATATTGTAGTGGAAGAGGAGGTCGGGATGGGTGTTGGAGTGACGCTTCTTGCCGGAGTGAAGATTGGTCGTGGTGCTACGGTTGGTGCTGGATCGGTCGTAATGAATCATGTGCCGCCTTATGCAGTCGTAATGGGTAATCCTGCTCAGGTAGTGGGATTCGTCTTTACTCCGGAGCAGATAATTGAGCACGAGAAAGCGCTCTATCCGAAGGAAGAACGTTTGCCGCTTGCTAAACTCGAAAAGAACTATCAGCGTTATTATGTGAACCATATTAACGACATTGCAAAATTCACGAATATATCGCTATAAAATGATACTTGCACCAATAGCCATATTCTCTTATAATCGTCCGCAGCATCTGCAACAAGTTCTGGATGCGCTTGCGCGTAATCGTTTGGCAGACCAATCCGATTTGTTTATCTATTGCGACGGAGCGAAAGCGAATGCATCCGAAGAACAAAAGTCGATGGTTGCTAAGAATCGCGCTGTCGCGCATGCGACCTCCGGGTTCAAATCGGTGACAGTCATAGAACGTGAACGGAACTATGGACTCGCAGATAATATCATCGGTGCCACTACAGAGTTAGTTAACAAATACGGACATATCATAACGCTCGAAGATGATGTGGTTACCTCTCCTGGCTTCCTGCAATATATGAATGATGCGTTGGAGATGTACAAAGACGATGAACAGGTGATGCACATCACTGCTTTTATGTGGCGATATAAAGGAAACTTACCTACTACGTTCTTCTACACCGTTCCTGAATGTGGTGGAGGTTGGGCGACATGGAAGCGCGCATGGGATCATTTCTCTTATGAAGTGGCAGAGTCTTATAACTACTGGAAGGATGACTGGACTCGATTCAATATATGGGGTGGCAACTACATGCAGAAGCAGTTAGAGGATAACTATAATGGTAAACTCAAAACATGGTTTATCCGTTGGTATGCAGTCGTACGAAAGATGAATGGATTGACGCTCTATCCAAATAAACCGCTTACTACGAATATCGGCTTTGATGGAAGCGGATCCAATTGTGCGGATAGCAACTCTAACCCATTTGCATGGACATCACTTGCTGAGGCTATACCCGTAAAGCGAGTGCCTATTAAAGAGAACCGTTGGGCACGCATCCAAATCTATTGTGCGCAGCAGGGACACTTCTATTCCAAGCGCAATAGAAAACGAATGATAACTTATTTCAAGGAACTAATAAAGTATTGTAAATGATAAATTTTAAATCACAAATATTAACCCCGGTACGGAACTCTATCGCGAACTATCCCGATAGAAATGCCTTCTACATCGATGGCACGTACTATACCTATCGTCAGTTTGCAGAACGCGTGTCGGCAATCCGCAACGTCATTCGCTCAGCCGAGAAAGACGAACAAATCTGGGGACTGTCGCTGCATGACGACTTGAACACCTACGCGTCCATCTTTGCGCTATGGATGGAAGGCAAGGCCTACGTGCCGCTGCATCCGTCATGGCCGGAGGAGCGTATTGCTTCCATTAAGGAGCAGGTGGGTTGCTCGAACGTGCTGGATGCTTGTGACGCACCGTACACGGGTGATCTGCTCGATGATTGGACAGAGGCATCGGAAGATGACTTGGCCTATATCCTCTTTACAAGCGGCAGCACCGGTGTGCCGAAAGGAGTACAACTCACGCGACGGAACATAGCCGCCTTCATGGACTCGTTCTGGAAGACAGGCATCGATATCACTCAGGATGATCGGTGCATGCAAGTCTTTGACTTGACGTTTGACGTATCGGTGCAGTCCTACCTCGTGGCGCTCACACGCGGAGCATGCGTCTATACCGTGCCGTACGGACAGGTGAAATACATCTATGCCGCATCGCTCATCCAGGAGCAAGGCATCACGTTCGGCGCGATGGCTCCGAGTATGCTGACGTACCTGCGTCCGTACTTCGAGGAGTTCGACGCATCCAGCATGAAGGCATGCATCCTCACGGCTGAGGCTTGTCCGGTGGACCTGATGGAAGCGTGGTACGGTTGCGCGAAGAACACGGAGATCTACGATTTCTATGGTCCGACAGAGGCAACGATTTACTGCTCGTACTACAAACTGACGCGCGGAGGGGAGAACCTGAGTCTGAATGGCATTATCTCCATCGGCAAACCTTTGGCAAATGTGCAAGCGATCATCATCCGCGAGGATGGAAGTTTGGTAGAAGGACAAGAGAAAGGTGAACTCTGCGTAGCCGGAGATCAAGTCACTCCGGGCTATTGGAAGAACGAGGAGAAGAACAGCTGTTCGTTCTTTGTGCGCGACGGAGTGCGGTATTACCATACGGGAGACTTGTGCTACTGGCATGAGAGCGGGAACATCATGTATTCCGGACGTATTGACCAGCAAGCGAAGATCCAGGGTTTTCGTGTGGAGCTTGGGGAGATAGAGCACCATGCGAGGACGTTCTATCAGAATGAGCGACGCGTGATAGCCATTGCGTTCCAGAACGCGCAGAACTTGACGGAAATTGCGCTGTTTGTAGAAGCTGCGGCAGAGGATAGCAAAGAGTTGATTGCTTATTTGAGAAGCAAGATGCCTTCGTACATGATTCCCTCTCGCATCATCTATGAACCAACCTTCCCGCTCAATAAAAGCGAGAAAATTGATAGAAATGCTTTAAAAGAAAGATTGAAATGAAACATTTAGAATCTATAGATCACATTGGCTACGCTGTTCGTGATATCCAAGAAACAGCTGCTCCGTATGTTGCTGCCGGATGGGAGTTGTCCGAAGTATATAACGAAGAGGTGCAGCATGCCAAGATAGCATTTTTAAAGAAAGAAGGAATGCCGACTATCGAACTGGTATCTCCTTTAGAAGGCGAATCTCCGGTGGATAAGTTCTTGAATAACGGAGGTGTGCAACCATACCATATCTGCTATGTGGTGGAAGATATGTGGGCTGCATTAGAGGATCTGCATGAAGAAGGATTTATGCCACTGTTTATGCCGGTTGCTTCCGTAGCGATGCACGATAAGCAGATTTGTTACCTATACAACAAGTCTGTAGGTTTAATTGAAATTGTAGAAAAATAAAAATCAAATAATATGGAAAGAAGTGAAGTTTTATCAAAAGTTCAAGAGGTATTTTGCGATGTGCTGGGTAATGATGACATTGTGTTAACAGAAACCACCTCTGCACAAGACGTAGATGAATGGACATCGCTTGCTCAAGCGCAGATTCTCACAGCTATTGAGAATGAGTTGGGCATGCGCTTTAGTCTAAAAGACATTATGTCTATTCGGACGGTTGGTGATATTGTGAATGCAATAATGGCTCATTGATATGAGACTATCGATCGTAACCATAAATTATAATAATGCTGAAGGCTTGCGTAAAACCTTAGCCTCGGTTGCTGCGCAAACCTATCGCGATATTGAGCATATCATTATTGATGGTGGCTCAACAGATGGCTCTGTGGATGTCATTCGCGAATATGAGTCCTCTAATACCTTAAACTCTCATCCTCTAATCCTAAAATGGATCTCCGAGAAAGACAAAGGTATTTATAATGGGATGAATAAAGGTATTCGTATGGCTTCTGGAGATTATTGTCAGTTTCTTAATTCCGGGGATTGTCTATTCAGAGAGGACGTAACGGCACTGATGATAACCGAACTAAATAAGGTAAATGCATTACGTCCGCAACCAATAGGGGTGTTGTATGGTAACATGATTAAGTTATTGCCTTCCGGTAAATCCTTCCGCGATGAGTGTGCTCCGGTTAATGGAGTATCGCTTAATATGTTTTATCATGGATGTCTCAATCATAGTCCGGCATATATCAAACGCTCCTTGTTTGATGAGTACGGTTATTATGACGAGACATTAAAAATCTGCTCGGATTGGAAATTCTATATGCAGTCGATTGTGCTTGGCAAAGCTACGACGAAGCATGTAGATATCGTGGTAACGCATTTTGATATGAATGGCATCTCCGAGACTCGAAAAGATATACTCAACGAGGAGCGCAACCGCTTACTTCATGAGATGATTCCGCAAGGTATCTTGAAGGACTATGATCGCTACCATTTCCCTATGGAGGAGTACGATAGGCTAAAGAAATATCACCTTTGGGGCCTTGTTTGGTTCATAGAACGCGTATTGTTTAAACTTGAAAAATGGAGGATACTACGATGAAGCAGTATTTGTATCGGTTATGGCAATGGATCGGAAAAGGTATACCAGTTCAGAAAATCAATGCCGGAATAACGACTATCGAGCATGGGAAAACCCTCGCAGGACATAAGATCCTGATTACCGGTGGTAGCCGCGGAATAGGCTATACACTCGCCAAACGCTTTATTGCTGAAGGTGCCGAAGTGCTGATAGTTGGTCGCAGCGAGGAAGCCTTGCAGAAAGCAGCAGTTGAGTTGGAGTGCAAGAGCCTTGCGTTTGATGTGACGAACATCGCTCAATTGCCTGTACTAATTAAGCAATCGGCTGAGGCGATGGGAGGCTTAACCGGTTTGGTTAACAATGCCGGTGTTTGCAATATCGATAACGGCTTCCTTAATGTAACGGAGCAGAGTTACGATGAGCAGTTCTTGCTGAATGTAAAAAGTCCGTTCTTTTTGACGCAGGCCTTTGTGCAGTACGTGACGGAAAATAAAGTACAGTCTTCATCTGTGCTGTTCATTACTTCCGAACGAGGACTCTATCCCGATGATGCTCCGTATGGTATGACCAAAGCGGCAATCGGCAATATTATTGCCGGTATAGCACGACGCTTTGCGTTGCAAGGCGTGCATGTCAATGGCATAGCTCCGGGAGTAACGGCTGATACGAAATCCCATCCGGAAAAGTATGATGATGCTTACTTGAAAGGTGCGGTAGGAAAGCGTTTTATTATGCCGGATGAACTCGCTGAAGTTGCTGTATTTCTCATGTCCGATGCTTCCAAATGCGTCTCCGGTGAAATCTTCCCCTGCAACCAAGCTAATCACTATAAGTGATTGGTACATTGAAAGAGTTAAAGACAGAAAGAATGAAAGTCCTGAGTTTTATAGTACCTCTGTACAATTCGGCAAAATGGTTGGAAAAGTGTCTCTTTTCTATCCTGAATCAAGATCTCTCGGAATCTGAGATGGAGATTATCTGCGTGAATGACGGGAGTCCCGATAATTCGGCAGACATGGCGCGCGAGATAGGGAAGAAGCATCCAAGTATTATCGTTATTGATCAACCGAATCAAGGCCCTTCCGGTGCTCGTAATACCGGTATGAAAGCGGCTACTGGTAAGTACCTCTGCTTCGTAGATCCGGACGACTTTGTAGAACCGAATGTATATGGTAAGTTGGTACAGCAGATGGAGGATGAGCAACTCGATATGCTGCGGTTCAATCATCAGAATGTGAACGAGGATTATCAAATGCTAGATAAGCCATTATTCGAAAAACGTTTTGACTATTCTCCGAAAATCATGTCCGGTGCGGAGTTTATTGCTACACGATTGGATATTGCATGCAATATATGGCGGTATGTATATCGCCGCGAACTCATCACGAAGAACGAGATATGGTGTTTCACAGGAGATTATTATGATGACACGCCATGGTTGCCGTTGGTGCTGCTGAAAGCCGAGCGGATGAATATCTGCGATACAATCGTATATGATTATCTGGAACGAAGCGATTCGTTGGTAAAAACCAAAAACTCAACGATGATGCTGCGTAAGTCGGATGGGGTCATCTTGCTAATAAAGTATCTTGAGCAAGAAATTGCAGATATTCAGTCCGTTATATTGCCTGTTGATGCCGAATGGAAAGAGGCGGTTATTTCTTGGTATAGAATGATAGAGTCTCATGCTGTCATGGGATTGCTAACTAATCTAGGAACGTCGCTTTTTGCTATACGTAAAGACTATTTGAGGAAATTAAATCAGTACAACCTGTTTCCGCTGTCTACACGCCGAGCGGAGAAGAAAACCATCCGAAAAATCCGGCTATCCAATATCCATCCATTGTTGCTGATTTGGTTGATTCACATGAAGAATATGTAGCATATAATGCAAGATCAGCAACATTTCGTTGCAAAATTAAAATAATTTGCAAATAATGGCATATACATTTGTATATGTCATTTTTTTTTTGTATCTTTGCAGCCGCAATTAGTGTGCGCATGTGTGTGCGTGCGCTTGTGTAAGAAACTATAAGTGATAAATAGGATGATATTAGAAGACAGAAAAATTGCCGTTATCGGCTTAGGGTATGTGGGATTGCCACTGGCTATTGAGTACGGAAAGAAGTACCGCGTGATAGGATTTGATATATTCCAAGCGCGAGTGGAAGAACTGGAAGCTGGTAAGGATCATACCTTAGAGGCTGACTTAGTGGGGATGAAACAAGCGCGGGACTTATACAAGAGTACCGGCAAGGTAGGATTGACATTTACGAGCAATCCGGAAGATTTGAAGGAAGTGAACACGTATATCGTGACAGTTCCGACTCCGATTGATAGGTTCAATAATCCCGACTTGACTCCGCTGCTGAAAGCGAGTGAGACGATAGGTAAGACGCTGAATAGGGGTGACATCGTGATTTATGAGAGTACGGTCTATCCGGGTTGTACGGAAGAGGATTGTGTGCCGGTGCTGGAGAAGTTTAGCGGATTGAAGTTCAATGAGGACTTCTACTGTGGTTATAGTCCCGAACGAATCAATCCGGGAGATAAAGTGAACACGCTGACGAAGATCAAGAAGATCACCAGCGGTTCGACACCGGAAGTGGCTGATTTGGTGGATGCGTTATACAATAGCATTCTGCTGAATGGTACGCATAAAGCGCCGAATATGAAGGTGGCTGAGGCTGCGAAAGCGGTGGAGAATAGTCAGCGAGATGTGAATATCTCGTTCATGAATGAGTTGGCGTTAATTTGCGACAGAGTGGGAATTGATACGAACGATGTGATTGAAGCAGCCGGAACGAAGTGGAACTTCTTGAAGTATCGTCCGGGATTGGTAGGAGGACATTGCATCTCCGTGGATCCGTACTATCTGGCACACAAAGCTAAATCGTTGGGTTATGACCCGCAAGTGATCTTGAGTGGACGCGCTGTGAATAACTCGATTGCGAAGTTCATTGCGGATAAGACGCTGAAGCTGATGATAAAGAAAGATCATAAGATCCTGCATTCGAATGTGTTGATTTTGGGTGTGACCTTCAAGGAGAACTGTCCGGATTGTCGTAATACGAAGGTGGTGGATATTGCTAATGAGTTGGAGGACTTTGGCGTGAATGTGGATATTTATGACCCGTGGGCAAGTAACGAGGTAATTAAGCATGAGTATGGTAAGGAATTGATTCCGACAGTAGATCCGGATAAGAAATACTCGGCTGTGATTGCATGCGTGAGTCATGACCAGTTTAGAACGTTTGATTTCAAGAAATACAAGGAGCAAGGTGCAGTGGTGTTTGACGTGAAGGGGTTTGTGGATAGGCAATTTGTAGATGCAAGACTATAAAATTTAGTATTATGTCGAAAATAAATCCTGTAGCTATATCAGTAGTATCTCCCGTGTATTGCGGAGAGAAAATGGTGAGTGAGTTGGTGCGGAGAAATGTGGAAGCACTGAGGACAATTACAGAGGAGTATGAGATAATTCTGGTGAATGATGCTTCGCCGGATGAGTCGTGGTGTGAGATAATGAAAGAGTGCGCTAAAAATCCAAAAGTGAAAGGACTGAACCTCAGCCGAAACTTTGGTCAGCACTATGCTATCACGGCAGGGTTGAGTTATGCAACCGGTGAATGGGTGGTGGTGATGGACTGCGACTTACAAGATCGGCCGGAAGAGATACCTAACCTATATGCGAAGGCACAAGAGGGGTATGACTCGGTACTGGCACAACGTGTACAACGTTCGCATGGGTGGTTTAAGAAGTTGGGCTCGAGATTGTTCTATAAAGTGTTCTCCTATCTAACAGAAACCAAACAAGATGCGTCTGTGGCTAACTTTGGAATCTATAACCACAAAGTAATAGATGCGGTTCTGTCTATGGGTGACGCGATGCGGTATTTCCCCACGCAAATACAGTGGGTCGGTTTCAAGAAAGCGTATTTGCCGATACAACACGACGAACGTGCGGAAGGTAAATCGACCTATAACCTCAGTCGTTTATTCCGATTGGCATTCGATACAATTATCTCATTCTCCGATAAGCCGATGCGACTGATGGTGAAATTAGGCATGTTTGTAACATTGGCATCGTTTATCGTAGGAATCGTATTTGTTGTGCGATACTGCATGGGGCTGATAGAGGTGATGGGTTATGCAAGTTTGATTATATCGCTTTGGCTGCTGGCCGGAATCATTATTTCGCTCATAGGCGTGGTTGGTATCTATCTCGGAAAATTATTCGAGAAAGCGAAAGATCGTCCGACATTTATAGTTAACGAAAAACTCAATGTTGACTGATGGAGATACGTACATTACAATGGGATAGCGATTTCTTCGGATTACGAATTGGAAGAGCGGATATTCAGTCGTCGGATGATGCTGTGGATTTGGCATTGATGCATTATGACTTGAAATATCAGTATGACTTGCTGTATGTGTTCAGTAAGGAAGGACTGAGTTTTGATGCAACCGGAGCGGAATTGGTGGATGAAAAAATATTATATAGCAAACTATGTGAACCGCGCAAGCAGTATCCTGAAGTATCGTTATATGAAGGTACGGCACCTAATGAAGATCTATATCGATTAGCGCTTGTAAGCGGTGGTTATTCACGGTTCAAGTTAGATGAGCGTTTGCCAATGGGTAGCTATGAACGGTTATACAACCGTTGGATAGAAAATGCCTGTCCGAAAGAAGGTACGAACAAGCAGATTCTTCTTTTCAAAGACGTGCATGAGGCGGCACGTGGAATGATTACGATTGATTATCAAGGCGAATTGGGGCATATCGGTTTAGTCGCAGTAGATACGAACGTGCAGCATCAAGGCATCGGTGGCAAGATCATGTCCACGTTGGATGGCTATTTGTTTGAACGCGGTGTGAAAACACTTGAGGTTCCGACTCAAAAGGCGAATATCGATGCGTGCCGTTGGTACGAAAAAAATGGCTTTGTCGCAAAATCTAAAACACCTATTTATCACTGGTGGTTGTGAAAACGATAACGAAATATGGCGCATTAATCGACATAAACTTGCTGTATGCGTGTGTAACGTTGTTTACGAAGTATGCTGCGCAGTATGAGTTTTTGTCATGGCAGTATTGTGTCGGTTTGTGCGGTGCGATAGGTGTGATGGGGGCTTATGCGATTTGTTGGCAGCAAGTGCTAAAACGGATAGAGCTCAGCACGGCATATATGTTTAAAGGAACGAGCCTTATCTTCGTGATGCTGTTAGCGTTTGCTATATTTGGTGAAGCGATTACCACGATGAACATAATCGGAGCATGCGTGATTGTTGTGGGTATAACTGTGTACGCTAAAGAATGATGTACTATTTGATTGTAATAGGTTCTGTTTTTGCTGCGGCATGTGCGCAGATGCTCTTGAAGCAAGGAGCACGGCAAGGCTATGTCGGCTTTTGGCGACAGTACCTCAATCCTTGGGTGATTGGAGGATATACGATAATGGCCGGTAGCCTGGTGCTGAATATATGGTGCATGAGCAAAGGGGTGCAAGTTAAGGAAGTGAGTACTATTGAGTCGCTGAGTTATTTATTTGTGCCGTGCTTGGCGTTTGTGCTGTTTAAGGAGAAAATAACGTGGAGAAAAGGAATCGCGATTGGAATAATAATTGGTGGAGTGGTGATTTTCTTCTTATGAAAATCAATGTATTATGTATGATGTATAATGTATGATATGTAAGATGAAGCAGAGTAATTGGATTGAGAAAGTAATGTGGGGACTGCTGTTAGCCCTGAATGCATTATTCCTCTATTATTGGGTAGTGCTTGCTGCGAATTATTGTATGCATTTTGATGACGTGCATTTCCTTTGGAAGATGCGTGAATATTCTATCTTCGAATATGTACGCGAGATGTATATGACACGCGGTGGTAATTTCGTTAGCTATGGTCTAAATGGCGTTGTCTTCACGATCTCAAATTGGATAGGTGCTTATCGTTTTTGGGCGATTATTTTCTATGCGTTAGGAATACTGATGACATGGGCTGCCTTTAACAATACCTCATTTGTTAAGAATAGCGATTGGAAAGTATGGTTGGGTATCATTACATTATACAATGTATATGTTCTTACAAGCATAGATTACGCAGTATTCACGTGGATGTGTGCTATGGAGTATTATCTTTTTGCTCCGGCATTATGTCTGCTTATAAAATATCTGACAAAAGACTCGCTTAATTGGAAACAATGGGTGTTGTTAATCGCATTGGCACTATTTATTTCAGGTAACGCGGTGTCGATTTCGACAGTTACATTTGTAGTGCTTTTTGCATACGGTATGTATATGTGGTATAAAGAGGGATGGAATATCCGTGCTACATGGGCAAAGCCGCAAGTACGACGCTTGATTGGTGTTACCGCATTGATGTTAGTATGTTTTGCCATAGTGTTTGTCGCTCCGGGCAATTGGATGCGGATGGAAGAAGGGAATAGTGGTGTTGAGCAGCCACAAAACATGGTGCAATTTATTAAAGCTATCGCCGTATGTTCCGGCATGTTCCTCTATATGATGGCATTCTATATCCCTTATATTCTCATTGCACTTTTTATTGGTGCGTGGGCTGGGAAGAAGCATCCTATGACGGTGCCCATTGGGCGCTATAGAGCGATTGGATTAGCATTATTTATATCATGTTTATATTTATTAGTCAGCGTTATACCATTGGCTTATCTCAGCAATGGATTTGAATTACAGCGAAACTATACTCCTAATAGTTTCTTCTATATCCTGACATTCTTTGTGGTTGGATATTTATGGACTTGTGATGCTATAAATGTTAAATTCTACATGTCTGATAAATGGTTATGCCGATGTATAAATATCTGTGCAGTTTTCTTAATAGTAGTTATGGGGCTTAACATCCGTCAAGATCTGCCGGTGGCACGAGCTTATAATAAAGCACATCAGGATAGAGTTGAGTACCTTTTGCACTTGCAGCGGTCTGGCCAATCGGACACAATCATTATTGACCCATATCCTTCCGTCCATGCGCCGGATTCAAAGTATATCTTCTTCAAACTATTAGGAAAAGAAACGTATAAACCGGCTATTTATTATGAGTCAGATATCGATACAATTCCCAACGGATACGAGTATCACCTTAGAAAATTGTATGGAATAGATTTTGACTTTATATTAGCGGAACCAAAGGCCCAGGAATAATATGTTTGCTTTAACACGCCAAGATACAACAGCGATTAAAGGTATAGCTATATGTGCTATGCTATGCCATCACTTATATGGTTTTCCTCCTGAAGGAGTGGAAACATATACCGGTGTGTTGGCATGGTTAGGCGTGTTAGGAAAGGTATGCGTTACATTGTTCTTATTTTGCTCCGGTTATGGATTAGCTGCAAATTATAGCCCCACCTCTTTTAAGGATGATTTGAAATTTATCGGGCGTAGATTGGTGAAGTTCTATTTGAACTATTGGGTGATATTTCTTATCTTTGTGCCGATAACTGTATTCTGCTTTAATCGTCCTTTGAACGCAGCCTATGGCGAGAACTATGTATGGGGACATTTACTTTTAGATATCTTTGGATTGCGGGGGTGGCAGTCTTATAATATCACTTGGTGGTTTAATACGTTGATAATCATCCTGTATTTGCTATTTCCAATCCTTTATAGGTTGATTCGAATCAAGCCATGGATTGCGGTTCTTGTGGGAATGGTGGTGATGCGCTTATCTACTCGAGTGCCATTTGATACACTGGATTTATGCCTGTGGCAATTCCCGTTTATACTTGGCATTGTATGGAAATTGTATGCGGATAAAGGATCACGTATACAGGAGTGGTTAGCTTCACATAGAGCGATTGCGGTTATTGGCTCGATAGGTTTGTTGATTGTTACTATCATCATCCGTATGTACCCAATCATCCCGCATTGGTCTGGAATGCGCATAGATGGTTTTATCTCTTGCTCTGTCGCATTGTGCGTGGTAACTATTGTTCGTCATCTTAATTGGTCGATGGAAACATTCGCCTTTTTGGGCGAACACTCGATGAATATCTATATGATGCATACTTTTATAAATGCATTTTGGTGTAAAGAATGGTTACATACTTGTGCCTGGATGCGTCAAGGAGCAAATTTTGTAGTTCTATTGATAATTTGTCTTACGATAAGCGTATGCATAGAATATATTAAGAAGAAAAGTGGATATTATAAATTTGTAAATAATCTATTAGTACTTATATGAATACCCCTTTTAATAAACCCCATTTAACTGGGAAAGAAACACCGTACATGTACGAAGCTGTTGACACCGGTAAACTTTCTGGTAATGGTGAGTTTACTAAACGTTGTCAACACTTTTTCGAGGAACGCTATGGTTTCAAGAAGTGCTTACTTACTACATCCGGCACGGACGCACTCGAGATGTGCGCGATGCTGTGTGACTTGAAACCAGGAGATGAAGTGATCATACCGAGTTATACGTTTGTAAGCACGGCGCTCGCTTTCCTCCGTGAGGGAGCGAAAGTAGTTTTTGCCGACTCGATGAAGCGCAATCCGAATCTCGATGCAGAGGCATTGGAATCGCTCATCACTCCTCGTACACGTGTCATCGTTCCTGTCCATTATGCCGGTGTAGCATGTGACATGGATGCCATCATGACGATTGCTAATAAGCACAATCTGCTTGTGGTGGAGGACGCAGCGCAAGCAATTGATAGCTATTACACATCAAACATCACACATTATACATTGCCCCTCGGAGGCATCGGCCACCTATCAGCCTTCAGTTTTCATGAAACGAAGAACATCACTGCCGGAGGAGAGGGTGGTTTATTAGTCATAAACGATGAGCGCTTCATCCGTCGTGCAGAGATCATCTGGGAGAAAGGTACTAACCGAGCAGAGTTCTTCCGTGGAGCGGTAAATAAATACGGCTGGGTAGATATGGGATCGAGTTTCTTACCGGCAGAGATCAATGCTGCGTTCCTTTGGGCACAACTCGAAAATCTCGATGAGATCCAATCTAAACGTAAGCAGCTATGGGATGCTTACTATAAACTTCTAACACCGCTTGCGGATAAACATTGTTTTACACTACCCGATATACCGGAGTATGCGTCAAACAACGCACACATGTTCTATCTCGTCCTGCCGGATTTAGAGAAACGCACCGCATTGATACTGCATCTGAAGGACAATGGCATTATGGCTGTGTTCCACTATTTGAGTTTGCATAGTAGCCAATATTACGCAGATAAGCATGACGGACGAGAATTGCCCGAGTGCGATAGGTATGCAGACACGTTGGTGCGTCTGCCTATGTATTATGATTTATCTGTTGATGATGTTACTGAGATTTGCGAAATTATAAAGCGTTTCTACCTATAAATGAAACTGTAGCGATTCATCATGATACCTCACATTATTCATTATTGCTGGTTTGGAGGAAATCCTCTTCCCGAACTCGAGCTGCGTTGCCTCGCCTCATGGCATGAGCACATGCCGGATTGGGAGCACATGCGATGGGACGAATCGAACTTCGATATCGCTGCGGCTCCGCTCTATGTCCGTCAAGCGTACGAGGCACGTAAGTATGCCTTTGTTTCAGACTATGTACGGCTATGGGCGTTGGAGCAGTATGGTGGCCTATATATGGATGTAGATTTTGAGGTATATCGTCCGTTTGAGGATTTGATGAGCCGCTATCCTGCCTTTGCAGGATATGAAGGGAGCAAGCGCAAGCCTGTGATGCAAGGAGTCATCGCTTCTGAACCGCATGGCGCATGGGTTCGCGACATGCTTGCAACATATGAGAATCGCGAGTTTATCAAACCCGATGGCAGTTTGGATTTAACGCCAAATACAAGTTACTTTACTGACAGATTGGAGGCGCAAGGTTTCATCGCCGATGGCGTTGAAAAAGATTTCTTCATTGAAGAATCTCAAATTACCAATGACATATCACCAATTACAAATAGGAAATACTTCCTTCATGTCTTTCCGGTGCACTATTTTTGTCCTGTCTTAACAACAGGCGAAGATGTTCGGACCTCCGAAACCTATTGCGAGCATAAAGGGGAGAGTAGTTGGGCAGAGAAGGGCGGATGGAAGGCGCGTGTATTGAAATGCTTTGGACCAAAATGGAAAACAAGGCTGATTAAAATCAAGCGAAAGTTGTTGGGATAATAGGATGTAAGAGGCGTTAGAGACGCGGTGTAAGGTGTAAAGTGTAAGGTGTAAGGTGTATATTGGCTAAGCCATATGGATGATGTATGATGTATGACAATCATATTTGATCTAGATGGGACGATGCAATAGAGAGAATAAATGATAGTAAATATGAATAGATAATATAATTATGGAGAGTCTGGAATCAAGTTTAATCGGTCGATTACGGAATACGAGTTTACCAGTTAGCAAATGTTTATTTCCAATATTTGAGGCAGTAGTTAATTCAATATTGTCTATTGATGAGCGTGTCAAAAGTGAAGATACTTTTACGAAAGAAGAGGCATACATTGATGTGAGAATCCAAAGGGAGTTACAAACATCTGTTGTTGAGGGAACAAAACCAGATGTGAGTGATGTGGCGATTGAAGATAATGGTATAGGTTTCGACGATAACAATTATAAATCGTTCATGACATTGGATTCAATGTATCGAGCGGCGATAGGGTGTAAAGGAATTGGACGATTGTTGTGGTTGAAGGAATTTGAAGGGGTACATGTGAGTAGTGTATATTCAACTGATAGTCAGCTGGCTGAACGTAGATTTAGATTTAACGAACGTGGAGTAGATCCAGAGGAAAATACAGCATTCGGTGAAGGAGTTGAGCAGAAGACTCAGGTGGTGTTATGCTCAGTTTTAGGCGAATATAAGAAGACTCTAAGCAAATATAGTGCTAATGGAATAGCTAAGGCATTATTTGAACATTGTCAATGGTTCTTTTTGCGTAAAGGAGGAGTATGCCGGATACGCGTGATAGACGGAACGGATGTTGTCTGCTTGGATGATTTATACGATGCATATTTGCCCAAATGCGAGACATCATCATTTGTTATTGGAGAATCGGAGTTTAATATCTTACATGTATGGTCTCATCTTGCAGATTCGGCGAGCACGGTTTCATATTGCGCGAATGAGCGTATTGTGATAGATGAGAAGTTAAAAGGGATTGCTGGACTATATGAATCAGCGCTGAATCATAATGGAGAGATGCTTTATTATCGGTGCTTCGTAACGTCAGATTATTTAGATGAACATGTATCTGCTAATCGTTTCGCATTTGAAATCCCTGATAAGCCAGAGGAAGAACAAACAGATGTGTTTGAAACCATATATTTTAGCACTATTCAAGAGAAATTACAGGAGAGTGTTTGTGAATATTTACAGCCATATTTGAGCGTTAATATTCAAGAAGGGAGGCGAAAGGTTCAGCAGTTCGTAGAGCAAAAGGCTCCATATTATCGTTCTTTGTTGACTAGCATGAAAGACGAAGATATAACGATCAATCCTAGTTCTACAGATAAGAATATAGAGTTGATGCTCCATGAAGAATTGAGAAAAAAAGAGTATCGGTTATTAGAAGATGGACATGACATGTTGCATGTGCGTGCAAATGAGACGGAAGATGAGTATAGGACGCGTTTGGAACAGTATTTCTCGGATGCGATAACACTAAAAGAAACTGCTTTAGCTCAATATGTCATTAACCGAAAAGTGTTTATTGAAATGCTGCGCGAAGCAATTCAAAAAGGAGCAGATGGTAACTACCAAAAAGAGGAAGAGGTGCATAAGATAATAATGCCTATGCGCAAGACCAGTAATAGTGTTGAGTTTAGAGAAAATAATTTATGGATGATAGATGAACGTTTAGTGTTCCATCGATATTTAGCTTCAGATATCAGTTTTCGCTCCATGCCGATAACAGAATCAGATTCGTTGCAACGTCCAGATATTTTGGTGGAAAATATGGTGTATGACAATCCGTTATTTATATCTGCGTCTAATAGAATGCCGTATACATCGTTGCGTATAGTGGAATTTAAACGTCCTATGCGTGATGATGCTACGAATGAAAAGAATCCGATAAGTCAGTGTATAGATTATGTAGAGAAAATACGCACTGGTCATGCTCAAACTGATGATGGAAGACCAATGGCGATTCTGCCGGGTGCATTTGCTTATTGTTATATTATATGCGATTTGACAGACTCCATGCGAAGGGAGTGTACTCGAGAACATTTGTGGCCTACATATGATGGATTGGGGTATACGGGATATCACGAACAACTGAAAATCTATTTTGAGGTGATATCGTATGATCAGTTGTTAAACTCGGCAGAAGAACGTAATGCGGTACTATTTGAGAAGTTGGGATTACCACACAATTAAGATTAGGAAGAGTTTTTCGTATATATTATAAATTATTAGTGGACTATACAGCAGAAAATATTGAAAAATTGGACGAGGTTTCAGCACACCTCTTTCATCGAGTGTCTCATACAACCATATGCAAATGGTTAAATGAGAACTTTGAGGAGAAGGACCAACATGATGCGTTACAATTATTGGGATATTTTAACTTCTTTACTTCAGATAGAATATATGCATCTCTTAAGAAATCATTAGAAAAATTACTATTAGATACTCCTACCGGTAGAATTTGCATTATTGGAGTTCGAAATATAAAAAAAGAGTCAGAAGGAATATGGGGAGGACAAAGTGGACACATGATTTCGTATTATGCTCAAAAGGTAGCACCATTAGTCAGCAAAAAAAGAATAAAAACCATACGAGAAACCGAATTAGAGAAAATATTCCAAACCCATCCGCAAAGACAATATACAATTGCTCTAATAGATGATATATTTGGTTCCGGAGATACGGTTATAGATTTTTTTAAAATGGTTAGAAAGAAAATATCCCCTAATTGGAAAGTGGTAGCATTATCTGTAACCTATATGCCGGAAGCACAGAGGCGACTTCGCAGCAAAGGAATAGATGTATACGGAGAACCCATTATATCCATCTTTCATGCCATACGAAATGCAGGATTGATTGACAGTAAAAATGAACCTAAATATAAGAAGTTATCGGTGAAATATGGAAGGACATTATTTCGGCCGAAAGAAGGTTTGATCAAAACATTAGGATACAAGAGCTCGCAAGCATTTGTGGGATTCGAATATGGGGTTCCCAATAATACCTTGCCGATAATATGGGCTAGCGAAAAAGAAAGCGGAACAGGGAAGAACTGGTATCCGATTTTTGCACGGAATATAGAAGACAGATTAGATATTAGGAGAAGAGATAATATAGATAAGAAAAAATGGTTCTTTATGGCATCCAAAAATGGATTGCATCTTAAGGACAGAAACAATGAAGATATAGGATGGGGAGATGCGTTGTTGATATATATGATCCTATCCATGATTAACGAGAACAAAGATGAGATTCTGATTACTAACGCTTTGGCAATCAGTAAGCATACTTATGAAGAATGTATAGCCAATGCGCGCAGAAGTCAATTATTAGACAAGACTAATATGTTGACAGAGAAAGCTAAAATGGCCCTGTCAGAAATTAATGCATTAAATAGAAAGCAAGGAGGAATAGATTGTACAACATTAAACACAACATTATATATGCCAAATGATTGATAGAAGGTCCATAATATACCCCATTAGCATTTGGTCGTCCAGTTCGTCTGGTGATCCTTTCTTGGCCGTTTGTCAAGAGAGAATAGGTTGCTACTTGCAATTACTAATTGTAACAAGTTTATTCGCATACGTTCTAAACTTGTCACAATCAGCAATTACTGATTCGTTTAATTTATTATACTCATCAGTAATTGCCAAATGGGAATATGTGATATAACGTAATGAGGGTGTATTATGGACTTTCCTTTTGACATATTTATAGAGGAGGCACACCGGGCTCATAAAAGTGAGGCTTATATAGCTCAATATACCCGGTATGCCCAGAGGCTGAGAGATAAAGGTCTGCCGGTGATATTCGATATCGGGCATCTGGCGCATTATATGGATATCTCCAAGGAGCGCTTGCTGGAGATCGCACGGAAAAAGGAATACTATTATTATTTAATCCCAAAGAAGAGTGGTGGCATGAGGCGAATAATAGTTCCAAATGATGAGCTAAAAAGTGTGCAGAGATGGATTAACAAGCAAATCCTGCAAGCCATAAGCCCATTGGAATGTGTCACCGGATTTGTACGAGGAAGATCGATTGTGAATAATGCCAAGATACATGAGAACAAGAAGTATATCCTAAACGTAGATGTAGAAAACTTTTTTGAATCGATCACTATTGACCGTGTCGAGAGATTATTCTACGCAATGGGATATACACATGAGGTGGCATTGTTTATAGCGGACTTATGCACAACCACGATTAATGAAAGGTATGTGCGGTGGAAATTAGGAGAAGAGTATGCTAAATGTTTTGAATCGCTGATGCATAAAGATAAACCATTTCTTGTACAAGGTGCTCCGACGAGTCCGGCAATAGCGAACCTCATATGTCATCGCATGGATAAGAAGTTGATGGCGTATACGGAGAGGCATGGAATAAACTATTCGAGGTATGCTGACGATATCACCTTTTCGTCTGATGATATGACGAGTCTGCCCAAAGTAGGATATATTAAGCGACTATTGGCAGAAGAGCACTTTGTGTTAAATACGAGGAAAACAAAACTTCTAAAAGAAGGCATGCGACAAGAGGTGACTGGGCTATTGATCAATGAGCGAGTGCGTGTTCCGCGTATATACAAGAAAGATATTTACAGACACTTGCATTTCTGCTTAAAATACGGAGGATTAAGCCATTTCAACCATGTTAAAAGCTCGTTTAATATGTCGCGGGACTGGCTGTTGGGGCGCATTTTTTATGTGAATGCTGTTGAACCGGAAGAAGCGAGAAAGATGTTATACTTATTTAATCAAGTAGATTGGTTAAGAGAAAAATGAGTCATGATGTGTAATGCATTAGTGTAAGTGAAGCGGAAATTGCGTCGCAAATAACGAGTGGTTGCTCGCTTTTTTCTTCCGCATCCGAAAGGGTGCGGATTTTTTTTTGTGTATGTGCGTATGATTGTGTATCTTTGTGGTGCCTTGGCGAGAGCCAGAGCGTTTTTTGTATATAATAGTATGAATTGAGAGAAAAATGCAGAGAAAATGTTAACTTTGCGTTCTATTGGCGATATTGCCGTAAAACGTTTTAAAAAAGTTAACATTTATGAGAAAAAACATTGATTTGGGAGCGGAGACCGTAGCGTTCGTCCGCAGTCGATTGAAAGAGGTAGTAGGAGAAGATCCGGAAAACCTCAGTAAAGTAGAATGTAACATCAAGGAGGTGAAAGAGCAGATCTTTCGCCTCTTTTATGATTATCAGGTCCAACGCAACTGGCCGCACGTGGCAGCAAACACAGCGGATATAATGGGTATTTCTGAGATGCATGTACATCGCATGGCGAAAAATCGCAGCAAAAAACATTAACTAACATTTTGTTAGTAGAAGCGGCTGAAAAAGCAGTACTTTTGCACTCGCATTCGGAGAAGGTCCGGGTGCGAGTGTGCTGTTAGAAAGAAAGCCGATAAAAGCATACAGCGAAGCAGATCGTTAGAGGCTTTATTTGCATAAAGAAAGCCGATAAAAGAAAAAGTGTGATAAAAAGAAAATTAAAAAAGAAAGTCCGACCAGTCTATAGCGAAGCTGTAAGGAGTAGGGAATAGGACGTCGCAGGACGACTATAGGACGCGGCGAGGCTGCTACAGGGGTTAGGGACGGTCGGTCGGTCGAGAATTAATTGAAAAGAGATATGGATAAACATTTTTTAGATTTCTGGCATCTGTATGTGCCGAAGAAGGAGTACCATAACCGGTTCTTGGCATGCAAGCGGCTATGGGAGAGTATGGATGAAGCAAAGTGCGAACGGATATTGAAAGAGTTAGAGCACAACCGTCGCGCAGAGTCGGCGCCAACAGTTCACGAGAAGAATCCGTACTTCTACCTAATCGATTGGGAGCCCGCACAACCGAAATGGTTGTCTCCCAAGGAAGTGGGATATCTGCTGGCGCAGCACGTGGCATTAGCGGTATGCCGCAATCCGCGGACAAACAGTTTCGGGACAGTGACGAGAGAAGAAGCAGAGGCATATGGGCTGGAAGTACATCATTGGATGTGATTTACTATAGTCATACAATGTAATCTCATTCACATCTCGTTCGCATCCTGAACGTCACCGTAGAGTGTTTGTGAACGTACTGATATGAAAATGTTTTTAATCCTTTTTTTGATTTATCAAAAACAATGAAAGCAGATTTGATTATTCCAATAGAAAAGTTACGAGGGATGCTGCGGAAAGATGGATACTATTTCCGAATGTACAAGGGGCAACAGATTGTACAACGCTGTCCTACCAAATGGAAAGACACACCGGCCCGCAAGGCGGCAAGAGAGAAGTTCGCACAGACCTGGGGACAGCGGTATGTAGGGAAGAGGGGGAGGGGGTAGGACGCGGAGCTATAGGGGTAAGGACGTCGCAAGCGACTACAGGGATTAGGGCGCTGCGCTTGAGGGTTTAGGATAAAGGTATTAATAAACAAATTTTAAAAATTATCGATTATGGCAAGAGTAACATTACCAATGGGGATTGAGAGAATCTCCGGAAGAGTGGGAAACTATTGTTTCCGCACGATGACAGCAACGGGAAGAGTCTATGTGGGGCGCATGCCGCAAAGACGCAGTACCAACGTGAAAGAGTCAGAACAGGAGGCCCGTGAGGTGTTCAAGAAACGCGCACAACTGGTTAGTCAGATGCGCAAGGCCGGTTCACGATTAAGTACCAAACAACTCTGGCAATTAGTGGCGCAAGCGATATGAGGGCGATGCTGAAAAGTGAACTGGCTGCAGCGGCGGGAGTGTCGAGAGATACCTTCCGCCGCTGGTTGCGGTCCGATGCGGATTATATGCAAGAGCAAGGAATCGCACCGACGGCGAAGATGTTACCGCCCCAAGTAGTAAACTATCTTATTGAAAAATATTGCATCGAAATATAGCGAAAAACCGTGGAAAGCCGCAAGATGGGAAATAGAAGCCATTACCTTTGCCCCCGATTTCCAAAATCCCACCATTAGCGCGAAGCGCGCTCACCATTAATCAATCATCAATTTGACGTAGTCAATCATGTATCTAAAATTCATACGACATCATCAACTATGCGGAAATTTGTGCCGCGGCTCTCTCTATAGCGTTCACTTTCAGCCCAATGAGAAGGGCGGGTATAACGAACACCTGACATCTATCAGCGACGCTTACGAGATTGGTTCCGCGCCTGCGCTTATCTATCCGGCCGGTGTGAGGCAGAAGAACGGACGGTTGCGCCTGTCGTTCGGATTAGGGATGCGTATGTCATCGCTGCACCTCATTGATCACGTAGCGCGTGACACATTCTTCGTGGCGTTGCGAGAGGCATTTGCGCAACATGAGGATGTGCGGATAGAGGTGGGTGACATGCGGGGTGTAGCGATGATCACTGCTTCAAGCACCAAGAAGTGAGCGGGTTAGCTCACTTGCGTGAAGCAAAGTTTTCGAATTTGTTTTCTAGAAGTAGCCTGAGCGAGTACCAGAATGGTAGTCGATAAGGGGAATGGCAATTAAGAGTGCTGCAAGCTTGCTTGTGAGTACTTGTAATAGGCTATTACACTCCAGAGCCGTGTAGGCTCGGAAGGCTACGCGTTTTCTTTTTTCGCCGTAGGCTCAAACGATTATCGCAAGGCGATTTTCGGCTAACATATAATTACTATAATCGCAGCGCAGCGCTATAATTACTATCATTGTTAAACTATTAAAATCAATTAACCTAAATTTTTTATGGCAGAAATTAAACCGATGGCTCTCATCGAGAGCATGCGCAAGAAAGTATGCGAGCACAGCGACGTGTACTTCCGTGTGAACAAGCAGACCGGCAAGGTGACAACCGGCAAGTTGTGCAACCCGTCTACGAAAGCCCCTTCTGCAGCGCAGACGGCCGCGAAAGTGCGCTTCAAGAAAGTGCAAGCCGCTATTCGCACCATCCTCGCAGACACAACCGAAAAAGCGAAGCTGCAGGCTGAGTACAAGGCGCAGACGAAGTACGGCTCGCTGTTCGGCTATGCGATGCACAAGCTGAACGACAACTATGATTCCAATGGGGATCCCATTGGAGAATGATGAAATGAGCCGCTTCGCTAAATGATGAAATGATGTTTAACAATCTAAACCTTTAAGAAAATGGCGAAACGAATTTTATTCGGAGTAATCGGAGTATTAGGAATACTCGGGTTACAGAGTTGTAACGTGACGCGGACGATCTCCACGCAGAGCCAGTATTACCAGAAAGGTGATACCACCTGCACCATCGTCACCAAAACCATCGAGACCTACGACGCGTCGAAAAAGTAACTTAATTGAAAGTAATCGAAAACACGGAATCATCAGTCGCTGAAAGCGCCTTAGCATTATTGCTTACCAGCCTACATGAAAACAAGCTTTCAGATAGTCTGCTAATCAATCCCGCACCGCAGGTAAACACCTGCTGATTCCTTATAAGAAAACGCTACGCAAAGAAAACGGAGATCCACCCTAATGGCCTCGAAAATGCGACAACCATCGCATTTTATTAACAGCGTAGGATGCAGCGAGGTACTTTCATGCAGTGAAAAATCATGGTGGTTGCCATGATTGCATGAAAGAAGGTTTTCTTATCATGTTTTCTATAAGGTGGTAGTACGGCATTGATGCCGGATGGGAGAGTAGGTGGTTAAAGCGCGATAGATGCTCGCATATAATCGCGAAATAAGCAGATACGCTCCGGCCGCGTAGGCCATACCACCGCGTTTTCGGTAATCTAAAAATCAATTTTAAATTATTAACTTTATTCCCTCTCAACTGACTTAGAGGTTTCGGGAACTATGAAAATACAATCTTACACTCTGCATAGCGTTTTTTAACATATGGAGAAAGAAATATTTTTAGTATCATTGCCTACGGGATAATTACATCCTCTGGATGTGAGGATTCGTCTTGACAGACTATCTGAAAGTTTACTTTTAAGTAGGCTGGTAAGAGGAATACTATGGGAACTCATAGAGTTCTTATCGCGTAGTTATTTTTAATGTTTTTTTCTTATAGTTATTACGTATTGTTTATCTATGTTTATCGCTGCGCAGCAGTGTTTATCTTGGTTTATTTTCATTTTTCCATAGTCAGGAAACCATATGGCAAAAGTAGAATGGAGCGCCGGTATCGACTCTGTATCCGGCGCATTAGCAAAACCCGGTAAGAACCCGCAGCACAGATGTCAGAAGATGCTGCTCGGCACCCACCGCGTAGCGGAGACCACCAATCCCAACTGTAACCGCCTGTACCTGCGTAAGCAAGTCAAACGCAGCACGATGCCTTCCGGCGCCGAACTGGACGTGCGTCAGCGTTTCGCCGCCGTCTCTGCGGCAGTAGCCGAACGTCGCAAGGACTTGTCGAAGATCACCACTGACCAGATCGCCTTCCGTGAGCAGAAAGACCAGCCGGACGGATGCCTCACGATGACCAAATATCTCTGGAAGTTGGAAGGCGAAGCCTACGACCAAGCCCATCCCCGCGGATGACATGGAGCCCTTCGGGGCTTCTTTTTTGTATATTCAGGTAATCAAAAAAATGTGGTTGACGGGTGTTTGATAGGATAATCGAAAACAAAAACAAAAACAAAGAAACAGCTGCTTCATGTATGAGCCGATACGGATATGGGTGTTTTAGATATGAAAGAAAAATATACCGAAAATACATCAAATACCAGTAGCGCCTAAAGCGCCATGAGTGTAACCGCTTACTAACCTACTTGTGAGTGCGACTCCCAGATAGATTACTAATTGTTTACCCTCACATCCATGGATGTAACTGCTATTTGAGGCAAAAATATTAAAAATAACTGTAGGTATATCCGTATCCAACTCATCCACGAATCAGAAAAAACTCAAGATTTAAATCTCTAAAAAACACTGGATGAGTCAACCACATCACAAAAAAGTTGATTGCATCAACAGACAAAAAAGCGTTGCACTTTCAAAAAAGTATCAATGAGCGGAAATTGGTGACGGGTGACGGGTTACCGGTTATGGGAATGGGGTTCGAAAGAACTCCATTTTTTTTGCATCTATTTAAAAGGTTGCAGTAAATGTGACTTATTGGGAATTTGTTAGGTGGAGTAGATTATTAATTGTAAATTTGCAGCGAAAAGTGCATTGGCCTATTGTTCATGATGCAAAATGACACTGAACAAACATTTTTTTGCTAAAAAATTTGTATATGTCAATTACCAGTTTTACCTTTGCACCGAGTTGAAGAAAAGTATTAAGAAAAATTTAATGAACTATAAGTAAAATTGTAACAATTTGTAAGTGCGGAGGTATGGTATATATAAGGATTTTGCTAAGGTTCTTGCATATGTCAATAAAACGCAGTACCTTTGCAACAAATTATTAAAAGAAAGGATTAAATATGACAAAAGAAGAAGCTTTGGACCAATTTAGATTGGTATTTAGAAACTACAGTTCAGTAGGTGACACAAAAATGGATTTTTATTGCGGTATTACAGGTGATTTGGCAAACAGGAACAAAGAGCATGGAATCACGGGTGTGTTGTATTATGTAACAGCAGATTCGTTCGAAACGGCGAAGTCACTTGAGGCGATGTTACATTATGACGGTTTTGACACCGGCAAGCAACTTGGAAACGGGAATGAAGACAGCAAGATCGTCTACATCTACAAAAAAGGTCCGCATACGAATCCGTAGTTGCGAATTTAAGGTATTTAAAAGATTGAAAGGAGGTGTAAATCATGGGTAAGAATCAGTTTGTTGTTCCGGTTGGCTCGAATTGGGGCGTGAGAGGACAAGGTAATGAAAAACTCACGGCGATAACGGAGACCAAAGCAGAGGCTGTGGCTCGCGCGAGAGAGATTTCGAGGAACCAACAATCCGAGTTAATCATACTTGGCCGAAACGGACGTATTCAGAGCAGAGACTCGCATGGGAATGATCCGTTTCCCCCGAGAGGTTGATGAGGAATTTCTGATCATCAATGTGATGTATTTTCGGCGGCAGCGACGTTAAATCGCTGCTGTTTTTGTATGTTTTGGATGCAAAATGAAGAAAATCTATAGATTTATCTTCAAAAATTTGTCTATTCCGAAATTTTTTAGGAAAAATAATTCTGTATCGTCGGCACTCCCCTAAAGGGTATCCACTCCGAAGATACAGGGCACAAGTGTGCAAAAAACAAACATTTCTGTTGCAAAAATCAAATAAAATTGATTATTCTTTCAAAAAGTTTGTGTATTCCAATTATTTTTCGTATCTTTGCAGCTCGATTTAGTGTGCGCGTGTGCGAATGCATACGTATATGCAAGATTAGGGCATGGATAATAAAGGCGAAATAGTAATTTACCAGACGCAAGACGGTACGACACAGCTGGATGTGCGGCTTGATGGCGAGACTGTGTGGATAACACAGGAGCAGATGACTCAGTTATTTCAACGAGATAAATCCACCATTTCACGGCACATCCGGAATATATTTGAGGACGGAGAATTAGACGAATCCTTGGTAGTTGCAAAATTTGCAACACCCAAGAAATATGGTCGTCGAGAAGGCTATGTTCAGGAAACTGAGACGATGTTCTATAACTTGGACGTTATCATTTCTGTTGGCTATCGTGTGAAGAGTCAGCGCGGTGTGCAGTTCCGTCAATGGGCTACCAAACGTATCCATGAGTACATCGTCAAAGGATTCACGCTGGATGACGAGCGTCTGAAAGGTAACGGAGGTGGACAGTATTGGCGTGAACTATTACAACGGATTCAAGAGATTCGTACCGATGAGCGGATGATATACCGGCAAGTGCTGGATCTATACGCTACGGCACATGACTACGATAAGAATTCACAGGCTGCGCATGAGTTCTTCGCAGCATATCAGAACAAGTTCCATTTTGCCATTCATGGACATACGGCCAGTGAACTGATCATGGAGCGTGCGGACGCGAATCAGCCGTTCATGGGACTGACGACCGGAGAGTACCCGACAACGGCCAAAGTGACGATAGCCAAGAACTACATGACAGATACGGAGCTGGATGCGATGCGGAGTCTGGTGAGCGGTTTCTTTGACTTTGCGGAGATGCAAGCCAAGTTGCACCGGTACATGTACATGTCAGATTATATGGCGCTGCTGGAGGATCTGATTCGTGTGAACAAACGTCCGGTGCTGGCAGGAAAAGGGCAAGTGTCGGCAGACCAAGCGAAAGAACATGCGTTGGATGAGCTGAAGAAATTCAAGGAGCGTCGTCTATCTCCGGCCGAGGAGGATTATATGGAGACTATCCGTGCGCTGAATGCGAAAGCGAAGAAAGGGATAGGGAAGAAATAGGTCTAATTAATCACATCACCGTCTCATAATCACACCTCGCTTTCGGGAGAGATATGGGACGATAAGGAAATAGATAATCAATAAATCTAGGTAGGGCATAACTGCCACAATAAAAAATTGCTATTTAAAATGTATGAACTATTAATAAAGAAATCAAATAATAAATAGAAGAAAGATATGTTTAAGAAATTGAATGAAACTATTACTCTAAAAGACAATAAGGGTAATGATTATGTTTTTGACATGTATGCTTATGACACTATGGATGCTGTAGATGAGGCTGTTAAAAATTTTAAACGAGCAGGTTTGTATATCTTCGCCAAGAGATACATTGAGAGTGGGAATAAGTATTTCAGCCTTTCTTATATTGGTGAGACAGGGGATTACTCTACACGAGACTATAGCAACCACCATAAACGTAAGTGTATAGAAAACCATGATTGTAATGAGTTTGGCCTTCGTTTGCTAAAAGTTGATGAAGATACAAGAAAGAAAATAGAAACAGACCTTATAAAAACAAATAATCCGCCTTGTAA
>Ga0265301_10000547_pt1 | contig 53357 bp, 40 predicted proteins | sample AusTroGonzalo_MG_2_FD_193488 | JGI IMG/M metagenome (GOLD analysis project Ga0265301, IMG submission 193488) | Bovine rumen microbial communities from tropical cattle in Woodstock, Queensland, Australia - Gonzalo_04 | ecosystem: Host-associated > Mammals > Digestive system > Stomach > Rumen ... | reverse complement strand
CGACGATGTCGACCTTACCGAACAACTTGGCTTCCTTGGCGGCCTTCTTGGCCCAGACGCCGGTCTGGAGGTAGGCGGCCTTGGTCTTCATCAGGTTGGCGGGCACGGTGAAGAACTGGGTGCTGGCGCCACCACCGAGGAAGAGGACTTCGTACTCCTCAGGGATGTTGAGGAGGTCACGCCACAGCTGACGAGTCTCAGCCATGATGCGCTCCCAACCCGGGGTGCGGTGAGAAATCTCGGCGATACCGATGCCGGTGTTGTCGAAATCATAGAGCGCCTTAACGGTGCTTTCGATGGCTTGCTTGGGCAGGACGCAAGGACCTGCATTGAAATTAAAAGCTTGTTTCATTACAGATGTTGATTTAATGTTTTGATTTATAATTTGTTGATTAAGTTTAATGCGTTTATTTTGCTGCAAAGATAGTAATTAAAACAATGTGCCAAACCTTTTTTGAAATATTTAGGTTTTTCTTTGGATTTTATTGGGATTATTGCTATTTTTGCAGCATGAAATACTCAAAATCTCAATTTCTATGAAAAGATATACAAAAGCCGTATCAGTTATAATACTTATAATGTCAGTTATTTACGCATCTGGATGTAAGAAATACTACTGGTCAGGGGAAGGTGGTTTCATTACACTTGATGTAAGTGGGAATATAGGTGGATATGAGTATGTTGACCTTGGTCTTCCGAGTGGACTGCTTTGGGCCACCTGTAACGTGGGTGCTAGGACTCCAGAAAAGGACGGCGAAAGCTTCGCTTGGGGCGGAATATGGACCGGTGGTGGATGTTTTGATTGGGATTGCTACCATTATTGTATGGGCAGTAAAAATACCCTTACCAAGTATTGCAATGAAGCAAGTAATGGCTATAATGGCTATACTGATGACTTAACTATCCTTATTTCGGAGGACGATGCTGCTGCCGTGAACTGGGGTAGTGGCTGGCGTATGCCAACCATTGAGGAATGGGAAGAATTGATAGAGCACATTCCATATAAAAGAACAGGCATAAATGGTGTGGATGGCATTCTGTTCACATCAAGCAATGGTAATATGCTTTTCCTGCCTGGCCTAAATAACGGAGAGTACCACTATTGGTCGAGTTCGCTTGATACAGAAAGCCCTTTATGTGCTTTGGATTTTGAAATTGAATATGACTATGCACATGTGTGGTCGTGGTGTCGTTATCATTATTTATCCATAAGAGCAGTGCATTCTGCGCTTCAAAACTAACCCTTGTTCCGTTCTTGCATTCGATAAACCATGGACAGCAACATTATACTATACACGACAGACACAGGAAACGTAAGCGTACAAGTTCAATACGAGGATGGTACGTTCTGGCTAACGCAGAAGCGGATGGCCGAATTGTTCGGCGTGGAGGTTCACACCGTGAACTATCACCTAAAAGAGATATTCCAAAGTGGTGAATTACGGACAGATCGAACTATTCGAAAAATTCGAATAGTTCAACAGGAGGGTAAACGGAATGTTGAGCGTGAACTTGATTTCTACCATCTTGATGCTATTATTGCGGTAGGTTACCGCGTGAATAGCAAACAAGCCACTCAATTCCGCATTTGGGCTACGAAAACCTTGAATGAGTTTATCGTGAAGGGCTATGTGCTTGACAAGGAAAGGCTAATGAAAGGACCTTCTTTTGGACATGATTATTTCAAGGAATTACTGGTTGAAATTCGGGAAATTCGTGCAAGTGAACGTCGTTTTTATCAGAAAATCACAGACTTATATGCGCTTGCCATAGATTACGACAAGGATTCTCCTGTAACACGTATGTTTTTTGCTACGGTGCAAAACAAGTTGCATTGGGCCATTACGGGCAAGACTGCTGCCGAAATCATTTATGAATCGGCCGATGCCACCAAACCACACATGGGATTGACTACATGGAAACACTCACCCGATGGGAAAGTGCTGAAATCGGATGTGACCATTGCCAAGAACTATCTGAGCGCGAAAAATATCAATGCATTGAATCGATTGGTGACCGCTTATATTGATTTGGCGGAAGACCGTGCGGAACGAGAAATTCCCACAACGATGAACGATTGGTGTAACATTCTTGACGACTTTTTGAACCTTGCGCAGCGTCCCATTTTGGAAGATGCGGGCAGTATTAGTGCATTGGAAGCGAAAATTAAGGCAGAAAGCGAGTATGAGGTTTTCAGAAAGATACAAGACCAAAACTATGTTTCAGATTTTGACAAAGAAATCAAACGATTGAAAGGAGAATAAAAGTTATGCAAAGATTCTTAAAAACCATTGCCATCCTAATGCTAATAGTGGCAGTAGTTTGTGCCGCAGGATGTAACAAGAACAAAGAGCCGAACAACGGCACCTATAACGGTCACGATTATGTTGACCTTGGTTTGCCGAGAGGAACGCTTTGGGCCTCTTGTAACGTGGGAGCCGACACTCCCGAAGGCTACGGTGATCGCTTTGCTTGGGGCGAGACACAACCCAAAGCTGCCTACACCGACAGCAACTACCTTTACACCCATGGCGGTTATTTCGAATTCACAAAGTATTGTACAAAATCAGAGTATGGCTACAACGGCTTCACCGACAACCTGAAGACTCTGCAGCCGAGTGACGATGCCGCCACAGTTAACTGGGGCGAGGGCTGGCGCACTCCGACTATTAATGAATGGATTGAACTGGTGACAAAATGCAGCCATAGTTGGACGACAATAAACGGGGTGAATGGTTGTCTGTTCACCGCACGAAATGGCAATAGTATCTTCTTGCCCGTCAGGGGTAACCTCGCGGACGATATTATTGAGGACGATATGGGCAATTATTGGTCGAGTTCGCTCAACAAGGGCTTGCCTTTCTATGCGAAGGGCTTCCAATTTATCATTAGTTTTAATGACTGCGACATATACGACTTCAGCAGGTGTGCCGGATTCTCTGTTCGTCCAGTGCGTTCGTTGCATTAGAACAAACTATTTTGAATGTAAAATATTGATAAATAGCAAATTGCTTTATTCAGTAAAAATTTTTCTCCAAAACGATTGCCATTCCAAAAAATTGTCGTACTTTTGCGCACTCAAAACTAAAAGGAAATCAAGCGATGAAAAAAGACATTCACCCTAAGAATTACAGACTGGTTGTTTTCAAAGATATGTCTAATGACGTGACCTTCCTGTCGCGCTCGACCATCAACACCAAGGAGACCATCAAGTGGGAAGACGGCAACGAATACCCGCTCGTGAAGCTCGAAATCTCCAGCGCTTCGCACCCGTTCTACACCGGTAAGATGAAGCTCGTCGATACCGCTGGCCGTGTTGATAAGTTCAACAACAAGTACAAGAAGTTCTTCGAGAAGAAAGAGGCCAAGTAAAGCCGATGCAACCGAGAAAAAGGAAGCTCTTGCCCCAAAGCGAGGGCTTTTTTTTGTGTTTGGCACTAATTTTGCCCCACCTTTGCGCCACATATATAATAAGGTGTAAAGCGGCGACGGACTGACAATTTGTCGCCTTTAACCAAAACTTGCTTCTTATGAGTTACAAAGTTGAACCCGAATTATTTTCAAATATGATCGACACGGATGCCGAGTACATTCCCGTTCTGACCATTGAGCAGGGCCAACTCAGCCAAAATGAGTCGGTGCCGGAAGAGCTGCCCATCATGCCGTTGCGCAACTCGGTGCTTTATCCGGGCACGGTCATCCCCATCACCGTGGGGCGCGAGAAGTCGATTCAGTTGGTCAAGGAATACAACCGCAAACACAAGCCCATCGGCGTTATTGCACAAAAGGAATCGAATGTGGACGAGCCTGTGCTTGACGATTTGTACAAGGTGGGCGTGTCGGCCCAAATCCTCAAGTCTTTTGAGATGCCTGATGGCAGTTTCACGGTCATCATACAAGGCATCCGCCGTTTCGAGGTGGTGGAACCCATACAAAACGAACCTTACATGAAAGCCGCTGTGATGCCTTATGCCGCTTCGGAAGACATCCCCAACACGCGCAAGTTTGAGGCTTTGTTGCAGTCGGTCAGGGACTTGGCCATACAGGTCATTCCCCGTTCGCGCAACCTGTCGCAAGAGGCCGGTTTCGCCATCAAGAGCATCGATGATCCTGTGTTTTTGCTGAATTTCGTGGCCAGCAACATCGAGGCTGAGCTGACTGTGCGTCAAGGGATTTTAGAGGCGCGCAACCTCAACGAGATGGCGCAAGGACTGCTTTCTGTGCTGACCGAGGCAAAGCAGATGCTTGAGCTGAAACAGCAAATCCAGAGCAAGGTGCGCGACGACATGGACAAGCAGCAGCGTGAGTATTTCCTCAACCAACAGCTTCGCACCATCCAAGAAGAACTTGGCGGCAATCCCAACGAGCAGGATGTCAAGGAGTTGAAGGCAAAAGCCGAGAAGAAAAAGTGGTCGAAGGAAGTGGCAGAGGTGTTTGAGCGAGAGCTGAAAAAGCTGGAACGCACTCATCCCCAGTCGTCGGACTACGGCATTCAGTTGAACTATTTGCAGTATCTCGTTGACCTGCCGTGGGAAGACTTCACCAAGGACAATTTCGACCTGAAGCGCGCCCAGCGCATCCTCGATGCCGACCATTTCGGCTTGGACAAGGTGAAAGACAGAATCATTGAGCATTTGGCCGTGCTGAAGCTACGCAAGGATATGAAAGCCCCGATTTTGTGCCTTGTCGGGCCTCCCGGTGTGGGTAAGACCTCGTTGGGCAAGTCCATCGCTCATGCGCTGAACCGAAAATATGTCAGAATGTCACTCGGCGGCGTGCGCGACGAGTCGGAACTGCGCGGCCACAGAAAGACTTACATTGGTGCCATGCCAGGCCGCATCATCCAGAATTTGCGCAAGGTGAAGTCGGGCAATCCCGTTTTTGTCCTCGACGAAATCGACAAGGTGAGTGGCAACAACATCAGTGGTGACCCGCAGGCAGCGCTTTTGGAGATCCTTGACCCTGAGCAGAATAACACTTTCTACGACAACTTCATCGAGTTGGATTACGACCTCTCGAAGATTCTTTTCATCGCCACGGCCAATAACCTCGCGACCATCCATCCCGCATTGCGCGACCGCATGGAAATCATCGACATCAGCGGCTACCTGCGCGAGGAGAAATACGAAATCGCCAAGCGCCACTTGATTCCCAAGCAGATGAAGGAACACGGCCTCGACAGCAAGCAAATCAGCATCCCAAAAGAAATGGTGATGCGCGTCATTGAGGACTACACCCGCGAGGCCGGCGTGCGTAACTTGGAACGCCGCATCGGCGACCTGATGCGTTATCGTGCCAAGCAAGTTGTAACTGAAGAACCGTTCGACAAGAAAATCACTGCCGAAGACCTGAACAAGGTGCTTGGCGTGCCCATGCACCATGACGAGGACGAGGTGAAGCATACCATGCCTGGTGTGGCCACTGGTTTGGCTTGGACGCAAGTGGGCGGTGAAATCCTCTCTATCGAGGTCAGTTTGAGTAGGGGTGCGGGACACCTTTCGTTGACCGGCAACCTCGGCGAGGTGATGAAGGAATCCGCGACCATCGCCTACGAGTTCATCAAGGCGCATGCCTCGCAACTCAACATCAACCCCGATGTGTTCGACGCTTGGAACGTGCACGTCCACATCCCTGAAGGCGCCACGCCCAAGGACGGTCCCTCGGCGGGCATCACCATGCTTTCGGCACTTACTTCGGCGTTCACGCAACGCAAGGTCAAAGGGCAGTTGGCCATGACGGGGGAAATCACGCTCAGAGGCCGAGTTTTGCCCGTGGGCGGCGTGAAGGAAAAAATCCTAGCCGCCAAGCGCAACGGCGTGACCGACCTCATCCTTTCTGTTGACAATGAGCATGATATCAAAGACATAAAGGAAGACTACATCAGCGGATTGAACTTCCATTACGTGGAAAGCATGATGCAGGTGCTTGACCTCGCCTTGGAGAAAGAACAAGACAAGAACGACCTTGACTATAACAAGTATCTGAGCAATTTGCATCCTGAAGTCATTGGTTTTAAGGTGAAGTAATACAAACTACGGATGGCACGGATGAAACGGATAGTTGGGGATATGGGTTCGCTGTGCGTCACTGCGAGGCACGAAGCAGTCCGGAACGATTGGCTATCTGGATTGCTTCACTCCGTTCGCAAAGACGCGAAGCGAGGTTTATTTTTTGTTGTTTTGCTGCTTTTGTTGGCTTCTTGCGGAAAACGTCAAGATTCCGATGAGGGCATGGCCATCTTCAAGTACAACGAAAGCGCGGGCATCCTCACCCTTGACCCGATTTATGCTAAGGACTTGCCGCATATCTGGGCTTGCAACCAACTGTTTAACAGCCTCGTAGCCTTCGATGACAAGATGAACCTTGTCCCGATGGTAGCCAAGTCGTGGGACATCAGCGAGGATGGATTGCATTATACTTTCCATCTGCGAAATGACGTGCAGTTTCATGAAGATGAGTGCTTTGAGGGGCTGGCCCTTCGACAGGCTCAGGGACCTTCAAAAAACAAGACAGATGAGGTCGTTGAGCCTGTCGAAACGCCGACCATAGGGTCTCGTTTTGTCATTGCTGAGGACTTTGTCTATTCCTTCAACCGCGTGGTGGACAAGCAGTTGAGTTCGCCTGGAATGTGGATTTTCTCCTCAGTCAAGCATGATGATGACCATTATGCCTTTACCGCCTTGAATGATTCCACTTTCCAGATTGAGTTGTCGAAGCCCTTCCCGCCGTTTTTGGGCATTTTGTCTATGACATACGCCTCGGTGGTACCGCACGAAGCCGTTGAGTATTACGGCAATGACTTCCGTAGCCATCCCGTTGGGACGGGGCCGTTCAAGTTTCAGTATTGGAAAGAAGGCGTGAAGCTTGTTTGCCGCAAGAACCCCGACTATTTCGAACGCGATGAGGCAGGGGAGAGGCTGCCCTACATCGATGCGGTATCCGTTAGTTTCTTGATTGACAAGCAAGTAGCTTTCTTGGAATTCATCAAGGGGAAGTTCGATTTCATGTCGGGCATTGATGCGCGCTATAAGGACGAACTTTTGACTTACGACGGCCAGTTGCGGCAAAAGTACGAGGACAAAATCGAGCTGATTACCGAGCCTTACCTGAACACGGAGTATTTCTCTTTCTATATCGACCCCAATGACAGTCTCGGTCCACTCCGCTCAAGAGCTCTACGTCAGGCTGTTAGCCTTTGCATCGACCGCGAGAAAATGCTGCGCTACCTGCGCAATGGCATCGGCGAACCTGGCACGGGCGGCATGATTCCAGTCGGCCTGCCCGGACACAGCTCGACTATTGGTTACGGTTACGACCTGAAACGCGCCCAACGTTTAGTGGCGGAGAACCATTTGGAAGGTCAACTTTTGCAACTCTCTACCGTTGCTGACTATGCCGACATCGGGAAGTTTGTGCAGAGTCAGGTGGAACAAATCGGCTTGCAGTGCAAGATGGAGGTGATGCCGCCCGCCACGATGCGCAGCATGAGGGCTAACGGCAGCCTGCAGTTTTTCCGCTCTTCGTGGGTGGCCGACTATCCTGACGCGGAGAACTACCTCTCGCTGTTCATTACACAGAATTTCGCGCCGGCGGGACCAAATTATACGCATTACACCAATCCAAAATATGACAAGCTGTACGACAAAGCCTTGCTTTGCAATGACTTGCAGGAACGCGCCCGCTACTACACCGAGATGGACAGCCTCATGATGCAAGACGCGCCCGTGGTGGTGCTGTTCTACGACGAGGTGCTCCGCTTTGTGAACGAACGGGTGAAGGGCTTGGGCAGCAATCCCACGAATCTGCTGGATCTTAGACGGGTGAGGATAGTTGATTAGTTGGATCTTATTCTTTCACCACTCTAACAACACTTTTCCGACCTTCTTTATCGCTGAGTATCAGCAAATAAACGCCTTTTTCAAGGGCCTCCAAGTCGAGGGTTTCGGTGGCTTCTGAGCGCTTGACGAGTTGCCCGAGGAGGTTCCTGACCTCGATGCTGGTGATGTCATTGGCGTCGATGTGCAAGAGCCCTGTGGTGGGGTTAGGCCATAGCGAGAATGGGCTTTCTTGCTGATCCTCAGTACCTTCCATGACGTAGAGCGTCAGGCCGACTACGCTGTCGCAGCCGTGGCCGTAGAGAGCAGCGGTGTAGTAGCCCGACTCGTTCAAGTAGCGGCCGTGGAAATAATAGTTGCCGTAAGTCTCGTCTTCGATGTGGGTGAGCGAGGCGCAGCTCTCGTAGGCCCCTATTTCTACACAGCCTTTCTGGATGCGGGGATTTCCGCCTAGGTCGGTGTCGCCGAGGCCCGTGGTGTTGGGCTTGCCCGCATTGAGGCAGATACTCCTCGATTGCAGGCTCCAGTCTCCGCTTTCCGGGTTGTTGAAGCGGACGAAACAGCCTGGTTCTTCGCCGTCGTTTTCGGCGCTCAGGTTGATGTTCTCAGCGCCGCTCACGCCACCTTGCACGGCGCAATATTCAAAGTCGCTCGTGCCCTCCATTTGGCTGGGACTGCCGTTGGCGAGGTTGCCCCAAAGAATGCAGTTGTGATATTTGTTGTGCTTGTCCTCATTGAGGATGCCACCACACGACTCGGTAGCGTGGTTCATCACGAAGTCGCAGTTGTAGGCGGTGAATTGTCCTCGCGCGTACATCGCGCCGCCTTCCTTGGCGGAGTTGTCGCTGAAGAGGCAGTTCTTGAAGGTCGGCTCCGTATTATTATATAGGTATAGCCCGCCGCCCTTGGTCGTGGCCGTGTTGTGGCTGATGTCGCAGTTGGTGTAGGTCGCCCCGATTCGGTCGCAGACGCCGCCGCCCATCGAAGAGCTGTTGTCGGTGAAGGTGCATTTGTTCAGGATAACCCGTGCCATGCCGCCCGTCGAGTTGATGTAAACGCCGCCGCCGTACATGGTCGCATGGTTGTCGGTGATGGTGAAGTTCGATAGTGTGACGTGGTTGTTGAGGTAGGCACCTGCGCCGCTGCCGACGGCACCGTTTTGGATGACGAAGCCGTCCCAAACGGCTGCCGTGGCCGAGCTGAAGGCCTTTTCTTGCACCAAGACGCGCCTTTCGCCCATGCCGTCAAGGATGGTGGCGTTGTTGGTGAAGTCGCGTTGCGTGAGGTCGTAGTCAGGGGCCTCGTCGCCATTGAAGCTGCCATAGATGCGGTTGCTTTCGGTGATGTAGAATGCGCCCTCTGAATTGGTGGTGTCGCCGTGGTAGGTGCCTTTCTTCACCCAAACCTTGGTGCCGCCGCCGCTCGAAAGGGCCGTGGCAAACTGGAGCTTATCGGTGGCGTTTGCCCACGATGAGCCATCACCCACCCCATCAGGACTGACATAGATGATGTTGTTGGCATCAGCTTGGATATCAATGGGATAGATATTCATCACTATGGCTTGGCCTTGGTTGTAGCCGTTCACGTCGTAGGTGGAATAGAAAGCATCGCCGGAACCGCTCCAGCCGAAATTGAAGTGGAAAAAGTCGTTCTCGTCGTAGCCGTCGCAAACGAAGGCGTGACCGCTGTTGCCGCTACTTCCGGAATAATAGATGGGGTGGGAGAGGTCAAGTTCGGCTTTCAGCATGGCATTCCAAACCTCATCTTGGTAGCTGCTTTTTTGGCGGTATTTCGCTCCGCAATAGCCGAAATAAGAGCGCAGGGCAGTCTCCACATCGGCAGATTGGGCACCGCTGCCACTTGGACTGTAGTTCATGTTGACGCTCACGCCGCAGTGGTACATCAAAGTGGCCACGGCGTCGTTGTGTCCCCATAGCTGTGCGGGCATCTCATCCCAATGATAGGTGGTGGCGGCAAAGTTGGCACTTTGTTCACCGTATTCACTATGGATATAACTATGTGAGCCAAAGCCAGTTACAGGATGGTTCCAATACTTCATCACCTGGGCCATCGCGCAAGCCACGCAGCCTGCATAGACGTGTCCGCAAGGGCCGCCCCAACCCCAGCCGCCGCTTGTGGCTGGACAGTACTCGTTGTAAAAACAATCCTGGTTCCAGAAGGTTTCCACCAAAGGGTTCACGGTTTTGGCATCCTTGGCCCCGAAAATGCCTTGTGCGGCATCGTCCCACAGATGTTGGATTTTCGCCTCGGGCGCGATGCCGTTGGCCATAGCGAAGTCGATCATCTCGCTGTAATGTGCCATCCACGCGCTGAAATTCTCGGGTGCCTCATCCATGTCGGGGAAGTTGCCTTGGTTGGACCATGCCAGCACGGGTGGCAGGACAGTATTATTTGAGATGACGATAAATCCATGTGTGCCAATGTTATAGATATACAATCCTTCTGTTGAGACCAAATTCAAATCATGCCCTCTTAAAGCTTGATGCGAAGCAACAAAGGCTTGTGCGGTTTTGTAGGCCGTGGCCTCGTCGACTTCCATTGCGGTTTGTGCAAAGGCTTGGAACAGGGTTGCAAATAGCAGCGTTAAAACGAGTGATATTCTTTTCATGGGATGATTGTTTTTGAGCATAGTTAGATTTGGTTTGACTGGCATTATTGTTTCAGAGCTTTGTTAATGGCTTCCACAACCATACTCTCCATCATAAAATACGTGTCGGGGTCGGGATGGCAGCCGTCTTCGCTGAGTGATTTTGGGAAGCCAAGGTCCTCGTCGGCGAGGGCTGAATGATAGTCTACATAAATGATGTCGTTTGCCTCAGCGTAGGCTCTCAGGCTTTTGTTGATGTCGACGATGGTCTGGCCTGCGCCTTGGATTTCCTTTCTCCAAACGAACTCCGTGCAGGGCGTTATGGAACTGATGATGGGAATGATACCGCTCGCTCGGGCAAGGATGCACATCGAAATCACGTTGTTGACCACTTGTTCTGGATCAACCCATAAATTGTTGTGCGCCACATCGTTGGTGCCTGCCATAATGACAACGGCCTTGGGATGCAAGTCGATGACGTCAGTCTTGAAGCGCACCAGCATGTGGGCTGAGGTCTGTCCGCCGATACCCCTGCCCAGGTAATTATGGGTGGTAAAGAATTCGGGATGGAAGTAAGCCCAATTCTCGGTGATGGAATTGCCCATAAACACCACTTCTGGGTATTCTTTGTTAGTGATAATTCGTTCGTTGTCGGCTTTGTAATCATTAAAACGGAAATAATCTTGTGCGTAACCGAGAAACGATAAGGTTACAAAAACGGAAAGGATAATAATCTTTTTCATAGTTGAAAATTTTTGCAAATATATAACTTTGTATGCAGAAAATGTGTAATTTTGCACGCTTTTTTACAAGGTATTGAATAATAAGGTAAAGAAATGATCAACATAACCTTTCCTGACCAGAGTGTCAGACAATATGAAGCCGGTGTAACGCCGTTGGATATCGCCAAGAGCCTGAGCGAGGGTTTGGCACGTAACGTGCTGTCAGCCAAAGTGAACGGCAAGATGTGGGATGCCATGCGCCCTGTCAACGAGGACGCTACCATCCAACTTTTCACTTGGGACAACCCTGAGGGCAAGGCCACGTTCTGGCACTCGTCGGCGCACCTCATGGCCGAGGCCATCGAGGCATTATATAAAGGTGTGAAGTTCGGTATCGGTCCTGCTGTGGATGCTGGTTTCTACTACGACATCGACACGGGCGACATGACTTTGACCGAAGCTGACCTCGTTGCCATCGAGAAGAAGATGCTCGAATTGGCCCGCGAGAAGCAGACCTTTGACCGCGTCGACGTGAGCAAGGCCGAGGCTTTGAAGTACTTCACCGAGAAGGGCGACGAGTACAAGGAAGAACTTATCAGCGAGCTGGAAGACGGCACCATCACCTATTATAAATGTGGTAACTTCACCGACCTCTGCCGCGGACCTCACATCCCGAACACGAGCTTCATCAAGGCAGTGAAACTGACTTCGTTGGCTGGTGCTTACTGGCGTGGCGACGAGAAGCGCAAGCAGCTCACCCGCGTCTACGGCATCACCTTCCCGAAGCAGAAGGAACTGGATGAGTATCTGGTGCTCTTAGAGGAAGCCAAGAAACGTGACCACCGCAAGTTGGGCCGTGAATTGGAACTCTTCATGTTCAGCGACACCGTGGGCAAGGGCCTCCCGATTTGGCTGCCTAAAGGCACTGAGTTGCGCCTCCGCCTGCAAGAGTACCTGACCAAGATTCAGAAGGAATATGGTTATGAGCAAGTCATTACGCCACACATCGGCGGCAAGCAGTTGTATGTGACTTCGGGCCACTGGGACCACTACGGCGAAGACAGCTTCCGTCCCATCACCACGCCTGAGGAAGGCGAGGAATACCTGCTGAAACCTATGAACTGTCCTCACCACTGCATGATCTTCAAGTGGAAGCCGCGCAGTTACAAGGACCTGCCTTTCCGTTGCGCCGAGTTCGGCACGGTGTATCGTTATGAGCAAAGCGGCGAATTGCACGGCCTGACCCGTGTGCGCTCGTTCACCCAAGACGATGCCCATATCTTCTGCCGTCCCGACCAAGTGAAGGAAGAGTTCATCCGCGTGATGGAAATCATCGAAATCATTTTCAAAGCCCTTGATTTCAAGAACTTTGAAGCACAAATATCGCTCCGCGACCCCAACGACCATGAGAAGTATGTGGGTACGGACGAAAACTGGGCTAAGGCCGAGGCCGCCATTCAGGAGGCTTGTGCTGAGAAGGGTCTGCCAGCTCATGTGGAGTACGGTGAGGCTGCCTTCTATGGTCCGAAATTGGACTTCATGGTGAAGGACGCCCTGGGCCGCAAGTGGCAGCTGGGCACGATTCAGGTGGACTACAACCTGCCTGAGCGCTTCGACCTGACCTATATCGGCGCTGATAATGAGAAACATCGCCCCGTGATGGTGCACCGCGCGCCTTTCGGCTCGATGGAGCGTTTCGTGGCCGTGTTGCTCGAGCATTGCGCCGGCGAATTCCCGCTTTGGCTGGCTCCCGACCAGGTCATTATCCTCCCCGTGAGCGAAAAATATCTCGATTTTGCGAAAAATTTGCAATCGTATCTGAAAAAATCCGATATTCGCGCCCTCATTGACGAGCGAAACGAGAAAATCGGACGCAAGATCCGCGACGCCGAAATGAAGAAATATCCTTACATGCTCATCGTGGGCGAGAAGGAAGAAGCTGAAAATCAGGTGTCTGTACGCAAGCACGGCCAAGTCGACCTCGGTACCATGCCGACCGATGATTTCGCCGCGATGATTCGCAAGCAGGTCGAGGAAGAACAGAACAAGAGATAACTAATTAACTGATTATAAACTTAATATAGGAGACTAAAATCATAGCACAGATTCCACAAAAAGGAAGACCCGGCCAGAGGCCGAACAAAGACAAGGACGGATTCAACCACCGCATCAATGAGGAAATCAAGGCCCCGATGGTGCGTTTGGTGGGCGAGGGTGTAGAAGCCAACATCTACCCTTTGCGCGAGGCAATGAGAATCGTTGAAGAATTGGGTGTCGATCTCGTTGAAATCCAACCCGATGCCAATCCGCCCGTCTGCAAGGCGATGGACTACAAGAAGTTCGTTTTCGACCAAAAAAAGCGCCTGAAAGACCAGAAGGCCAAGGCTACAAAGGTCGTCATCAAGGAAATCCGCCTCGGACCCCAGACCGACGACCACGACTTCGAGTTCAAGCTGAACCACGCCAAGCGCTTCCTTCAGGAAGGTTCGAAAGTGAAGGTGGAAGTGTTTTTCAGAGGACGTTCCATCGTCTACAAGGAACAAGGTGAGATTATGCTGCTCAAGTTTGCACAGGAATTGGAGGAGTTCGGCAAGGTGGAGATGATGCCCAAGCTCGAAGGAAAGCGGATGCAGATGATGATAGCTCCCAAGACAACGAAGAAATAAACTCATTTTTAATACTTTAAATCAATAGTAAAATGCCAAAGATGAAGACCAAGTCCGCTGCCAAGAAGCGTTTCCAAGTAACCGGCGGCGGCCATCTGAAGAGGAAGCACGCTTATCATGGTCACATTCTGACCAAGAAGAGCCAGAAGAGAAAACGCAATTTGGATCACAGCACGCTCGTTTCGTCTGCTGATGAAAAGAATGTCAAGAAGATGCTTCTCATGTAATTAATCAAATGTTTAACTTTGTCTCAGCAGAAAAGTTCTCGAAAGGAGCGAGGCGCTGGACGAAAAAATCAAAGAAATGACAAGATCAGTCAATGCAGTGGCTTCAAGAGCCAGAAGAAAGAAAATCCTGAAGAAGACCAAAGGTCAGTTCAGCACGAGAAAGAACGTGTGGACTGTGGCGAAGAACTCTTACGAAAAGGGTCAGACCTACGCTTATCGCGACAGAAGAAACAAGAAGCGCGAATTCCGCAGCCTGTGGATCGTCCGTATCAACGCCGCCGTGCGCGAGTATGGCATGAACTACAGCCAATTCATCAACAAGCTGACGACCAGCGGCATCGAAATCAACCGCAAGGTGCTCGCCGACCTCGCCCTCAACAACCCCGAGGCTTTCAAGGCCATCGTCGAGAAGGTGAAGTAAATCGCGTGATTGTTCGATAACAAGAAAATCCCAGTCTTTTGGAAGGCTGGGATTTCTTTTTATAAAATAGGTGTCCTTTACTCGATCTCCAGCGTCTTTTTGCAAATCTCAATCTCCTCTGGGTCACCAGTGTACTTGCCGAGGTCGTCGCTGAGCTTGACGACTTTCTTCCATGTGCGCTTCTCGGTGATCTTAGCGGCTGTGAGCTTCACGACGATATTCATCGGCTTCACATTGTCGATGTCGCAGGTGAGGTGGGTGCCAATGCCGTAAGAGTCCAGCATCCTGCCGTTGACGGCTTCGTGGATGGCGATGGCCTCATCGACGTTCAGGCCGTTGCTGAAGATGATGGACTTCTGCGCCGGGTCGAGGCCGAGTTCCTTGTATTTGGCGATGATTTCCTCCAAAGCCTCGATGTTGTCGCCGCTGTCGACGCGCAAGCCATCGAACAACTTGGCGTGCAACTGCGTGAAATTCTGGAAGAAAGCCTTGCGTGTGTAGGTGTCGTATAGGAACACACCCAGGCTACCTGCGTAGACCTCTTGCCAGTAGTCCATGGCCAGATAGTTGGCCTCGTTGTAGCCATAGAGCGAGCAGGTCTCGATGAACTGGTGGCTCATCGTGCCGATGGGGGTGAGGTCGTACTTCATGGCCAGAAGCACGTTGGAGGTACCCACAAAACAGGTCTTGGTGAACTGTTTCTGCGCCTCAATGAAGCTTTGGATGACCCGATCCTGATGCTCGAACGAGAAACGGCGGCGCGTACCGAAGTCACTGAACTTCACACCATTGCCAATAAGACGGATGCCCTTGGCATAAGACTTCTGGTATTCCTTTTCGGCATCATAATGCTCAAACTCGCCTTTGAGTTCGTGCATCAATTCTGAAACGGTGGCCAAGATGGGCATCTCCCAAAACACGGTACGCCACAGCAGTCCCGTCACGGTGATGTGCAGGTGGCCTTCCTCGTCTTGGCTCACTTCGACCTCGGAGGGACGCATGTGGAAGCCTTTCAGGAAGGTAAAAAACCACAGCGGGAAATAGTAACATTTCTGCTTCATGAAGCGCACTTCCTCGTCGGTGATTTTAATGTTGCCGTAGAGGTTGAACTGCTCGCGCAACTTCTCCGCGAAACCTTTGGGATACACGGTGTTGTTGCGGTCCACAAAGGTGTATTGTCCCATGGCGCGGGGAAATTTCTGCAGGTAGGCATAGCACACGCTGAAGGTGTATAGGTCGTTGTCTAACAGGCTGTTGATGATTTGTCTCATGGCATTTGTTGTTTAAGTCGAGCCCTTTGACAAGCTCAGGGACCCTTAGGTGGCAAAAAACAAAGGTTGCTGAGCCTGTCGAAGCACCGTTTTATAGTTTACTTATTATACTTCTAATTTTGTCCGAAATGTATTTCACCGAATTGGTGGTGTTCTCGATGACCTGCACCAAATCCTTGCGTTTGATGATGTCGGTGAGGCTATAGTTTTGTTTGAAGAGTTTGCTGATGTAGCTGCCGTAAAGCTCGTCGTTGTCGTGTTCTATCGTCTTGATTTCGTGGCATAAACGATTGATTTCTCGGCGTTTGGCGGGGTCGTTCATGAACTCAAGGTCGTGAATAATGGCGTTGAGACTTTCGGCTGCCGACATGATGTTGACGGTCATGCTGGTGAGGACCTCATCGACATCGGTGAAACGGCGGGTGAGGATGATGTTGGCCGAGTCGTCGATGCGGTCGAGGAAGGTGTCCATCATCTCGGCCAATTCGTGCACGTCCTCACGGTCGAAAGGCGTCATGACTGTATTGAACAGCTGCGAGTAAAAGTCGCTCAGCACCTGGTCACCGTCCCTTTCGCAGGCTTTGATTTCTTTTTTCTGGTTTTCAAGCTGTTGCAGGTCGGTTTCCGACATCATGCGCCACAGCAATTTGGAGGCTTTCTCGATATATTCAGCCTGCTTGATATAGAGCGGGTAGAACTTGGTCTCCTTAGGGACGAAAAACTGGAAGAAACTGTTGAGGCTCATAATCAATGCATTAGGAGGTTGAACAACAGGTTGAGTACGCCGCTGATGACCAAGGGCACGGGGATGGTGAGGATCCACGAGAGGACGATGCGTCGCGCCGTGACCCACTTGACGGACTTCACGCCGTCGGTGAGGCCTACGCCGATGACACCACCCGTGATGGTGTGCGTCGTGCTGACGGGAATGCCCAAGAAAGAGGTGGCTATCAAGGTGGTAGCGCCGGCAAACTCGGCCGAGAAACCGCGTACCGGAGTAATCTTAGCCAAACCGCCACCCATGGTCTTGATGACGTTCTTGCCCCCAATCAGAATGCCCAACGACATAATCAGATAGCATGTAACGGCAAGGGTGTCAGGGATATGGAATCCTTGCGAGCTGTCGTAGAACATCCCGATGAATTCCTTGGTCTCGGGCGATACGCCGTGAGTAGTGAACACGCTGGCCATGAGGATGGCGATGATGCCCATGGTCTTGGGCGCGTCATTGGAGCCATGGCCGATGCAGAAAGCCGCCGTCGAGAAATGTTCCAGCATCTTGAAAGTCTTGTCGACCTTTTTTCGGGGACTGTTCTTGAAGATTCTTAGGAAGATGCACTCCAAGAAAAAGCCCAAAAATAGGCCGATAAGCGGCGACAACACGATGAAAGCCAATGTGATAAGTATCGGTTTCATGTGGAGTACTTCGCTGCCGTTGACGAACCATGCCGCCCCGATGATGCCGCCGATGAGGGCGTGCGAGGTGGAGATGGGCATTCCGTTGCGCGTACACACCATCACCCAAATGGCCGCGCCCACGAGGGCAGACAATATTAAATAAGGTGTGATGACATTTTGGTCGGCGAAATTGGCCATGGTGTTGCCTACGGCAAACTGCTGGTTGAGCACCAAGCGTATGATAATGAAGGCGGCAAACTCCCAAAACGAAGCCCAGATGATGGCCTGAATTGGGGTCATCACTTTGGTCGCGATGATGGTCGAGATGGAGTTAGCCGCGTCGTTCATGCCGTTCAGGAAGGTGAAGATGAAGGCAAGGACGATAGAAAGGATGATAGCTATGGTCAGGAGGTTCATCACGATTCTTTTATGATAATGCTTTTCACGGTGGTGGTCACGTCCTTGGCGCGGTCGGTGGTGTCCTCAATCACTTGGGCTATCTCCTTGTATTTCAGCAGTTCAATCTCATCTTGCTCGTTGCTGAAAAGGTAGGAGATGTAGTCGCCGTAGATGTCGTCGACGGCATGTTCGATGAGTGTCACCTTCTGGCACAACTCGCTGATTTGTTGGTGGTTCTTCCCAAGGTCGTCTAAGAGGCCGAAGATTTCGCGCATGACGGTGGCATCCTCGTGGATGTTGTCGATGATCTCCTTGATTTGCTTGTCGATTTTCTTGGGGTTGTACATCAGGATGGTCTTGGCCGAGTGGTTGATGAAGTCGAGGAACTGGTCCAAGTCCATGGCGAGGGCGTTCATGTCCTCGCGGTCGAAGGGCGTGATGAAGGCTCCGTTCAGCTCGACGTAGAACTCGCGCAGCAGCTCGTCGCCGGTAGTTTCCTGTTTCTTGATCATACGGGTGAGCAGTTTGCGCTCCTCGGGGTCGTCGGATTTGACGAGTTCCTTGAGGTATTTGGCCGCAATTTGCGCAGTCTCAGCCTGTTTGAGATAAGTGGGGAAGAAGTGTTTCTCTCGGCTGCTTCCCCGTGTGAAGAGGTTGTTCAGTGCCATTGGTTGAATGGGTTTGAATTTGGCTGCAAATTTAAGGAAAAAATGGAACGGATGAAAGAAAAACAGAATTTATGTGTCTGTTTGACTACATCAAGAAAAACAAAGCCACACCTACCATGGTAATCAAGGTGCCGATGACTTCTTTTGCGGAGATCTTCTGTTTGTGGATGATGGCGTAGGGCACGATGATGAGCACGGGCGTGAGGGCCATCAGGGTGGAGGCGATGCCCGCCTTGGCGTATTGCACGGCCATCAACGAGAGCGAAACGCCAAGGAAAGGCCCAAAGAAAGTGGTCAAGGTGGCGAAGAGCATTCCTTTCCTGTCGTGGACGGCCTTGTTAACCTGTGGCAATGACTTTGTCATGGCCAAAATGAGGAAAAAGCCCACGAATCCGGCCACGGCGCGGATGTAAGTGCCGGCAAAAGGCATCATCTTGGCGATGGCTTGTGGTGCCTCGGCGGGGATGGACTGCCCGTAATGCTCCAATCCTATCTTGCTGAGTACCAACCCCACACCTTGTCCCACACCAGCCCCGATGCCAAATAGCACGCCTTTGAGGGGCAGCTTTAGGGTGAGCTTGTGGTGCTCGCCGCCACGGGCCAAAATGGAGATGGCGATGCCCGTCAAGGTGACCAGCATGGCTAACCAAGAACGCCACGACATCGACTCGCCCAGCATCAGCCAACCCGCGATGCCCGCCATGGGTGGTGCCAGGGTCATGAAAAGCTGCCCGTAGCGCGAGCCGAAGACGATGTAGGAATTGAACAGACACCAGTCGCCGAAGACATAGCCCACCAAGCCCGAAAGCGCCAGCCAAAACCATGCTTTTCCGCTGGCATACAAGGGATAAGGCGCTCCTGTGACCACCCAAAGCATGACTGAAAGGAACAGCCATGAGAGCACCATGCGGATGAGATTGAGCGGCAAGGAACCCAAACGATGGCTGGCCACATCGGCAAACAAGGCCGTGGCAGTCCACGAAAAGGCTACGATAAGGGCGATGATCTCACCAAAATAGGGGGTGCTCATTGTGATGGTCGATTATTGGAGCGCAAAAGTAGGGATTTCCCAAACTGGACGGGCAAGTTGTCCAAATTGTCCTAAAAGGGCGTTATTTGGCTGCTACGCCGCACAAATGGAACAAAACTCTCGCGCCCACATTGCCGTCCCAGTCGCCGCCGTCGGGGGCGGGGGAGACCTCGCAGAGGTCGAAGCCGATGATGTCCTTGCCAGCCTCGCGGATGCGGTTGAGCAGGTACATTAGTTCTTCGTATTCAAGGCCACCTGGGACGGGCGTGCCCGTGTTGGGACAGAGCTTCGGGTCAAGCGCGTCGATGTCGATGGAGAGATAGACCTTCTCAGTAAGGGCCGCAACCATCTCATCCACAATGTTTTTCCATGTTTGACCTTCATACATACGTCTGCGGCAGTCGCGGTCGAAGAAGACCTTGATGCGCTCGGGCTGGCTCTCGGCCAAGGCCTTCTCCTGATGGCAGTAGTCGCGGATGCCGACTTGCACCAGTTTCTTCACATTGTTGAATTTCAGTGTGTTGTAGAAGATGGAGGCGTGAGAGTACTTGAAGCCCTCGAAAGCCTCGCGTAGGTCGCAGTGGGCGTCGGCGTGGAGAATGCCGTATTCCACACCTATATTATTAAGGTATTGGTGGTAGGCGAGGGGACAACTGTGGTCGCCGCCCAACAGCCCAACGACCTTGCCTTGTTGCTTCCAGTAGGCGATGCGCTCGCGCAGCCAGGCGTTTTTCTTTTCCGTGGCGGCCTCGATGCGGGCGTACAACTCGGCGTAACGTTCTGGTTCGTCGTCGATTGTGCCTTCATACAAGGCGTTGATGATGTCTTCACTCAGCGGCGCCAGCTCGTCGTGCAACTCGCGCAATTCCGTGGGGAATTCATCCATCCAGATGCCTTTTTGCCACAGGTCGGGGTAGTCGTGGTGACAGAGGTCGACTTGCAGCGAGGCCTCCATGATGGTCGCCGGACCGTCCACAGTGCCACGGTTGTAGCTGGTCGTAAGTTCCCATTCCACAGGGATGATGACAATTTGCGCCTCTTCGGCGGTGCAGGGCAGTCCGTAGATGCCAGAATCGGCGGTGGCGGCTGCGTTGGGGTCAAAAATGTTTTCCATTGTTGATAAATTTGGGGCCAAAAATAGTGAAAAAAACAATTTATTTCTACTTTTGCGCCCAAATTGAATCAGAATGGACCTCTTTTCATGCCTTTCGCCCTTCGTTTTTTGCAGCTTCGCCTCAGGTAGCAGTGGAAACTGCTATTACGTTGGTTTTCAGGACGAAGGCATACTTGTGGACGTGGGCATTAGCGCCAAGCAGGTCAAAGAGCATTTGGTGAGAAACGACATCCCTTTGAGAAACATTAAGGCGATTCTCGTCACCCACGACCACATCGACCACGTTTTGGGTTTGGAGGTCCTCACAAAAGCCTGTCCCATACCGATTTATGCCCATTTCGACTGTCTTCAGGGCCTGTTGGAGGGCAAGGTCACCAAAAACATCGATGCCACACTTTTCCATGAAATCGAGCCGATGCAGCCTTTTGAGTTGTTTGGCATCACCATCGAGGCTTTCCCGGTGATGCATGATGGTAGAGGGGCAATGGGCTATCATTTTAATTATGAGGGCCATACGTTGACCATAGCCACGGATATCGGCATGTTGGACAGAGTGGTGAAGGAGCAGATTCGGCGGGCTGACAATATCGTCATCGAGGCGAATTACGACACGGAGATGCTTGAGAAAGGACGGTACCCATTTCCACTGAAACAGCGCATTTCGGGCCCTTTCGGCCATTTGAGCAATGAGGAGTCGGCACGCTTCATCGTGGAGATGTATCATCCTGAGATCAAGCATATTATGCTTTGCCACCTCAGTGAGAACAACAACACCCCTGAACGTGCCATGCAGTGCATCTATGAACAATTCCGCAAAAAACGTCTCGTCCCCGACGAGAACACCTCGATTTTCCCCTTGCCGAGGCACAAATCCACGGGCTTCGTGTATCTTTGATTTCCACGGTTTTCCACAGTTGAGCGCTTGTTGTGTGTAATTCCACAAATTTCCACACTTTGTAGAAAATCGAATTTGTATCATATTCTATTGAATATCAATAAAATATGAAAAATTTCTTAAATCGGCACGGAATATGCTATTAAATAAGGTGTCTAAACGATCATCGACATGAACAACAGATTGTCATTATTGGTTTTAATCGCTTCGTTTGCGTTCCTTGCCTCGTGCAATGTGGAACGTTCCGAAAAGTACCAGACCCTTTTGGCCGAGCGCGATTCCCTCTACACCGAGGTTGTCGCCGCCAAAGGTGGTTTCGACCAAGCCCTGAATACCATCAACGAGATTGAGGAAGCCCTTGAGTCGGTGCGTGCCGCCGAAGGCATCATCATGGTTGAAAACCAGGAAGGCAATACCAACAAGGCCGTTTCGCAAATCAATGCCATCCAGCAGACCTTGCAGGAGAATCGCAACAAAATCAACGATTTGGAAAAGAGTTTGGCCGAGCAAGGCTCCAAATCGAAGGCCTTGGCGCAAACCGTCAGCCGCCTGAAAACGCAATTGGAGGAAAAGGACAATTTCATTGCCTCGCTGAAAGCCGAACTGCAAAGCAGCAAGGATCAGATAGCCGATCTCAGCAACCAAGTCGCCGACCTGAACGACGATATCCTCACTTTGAACGACAATATTGAGAACTTGAACGTGCAAAATGCTGCGCAACAGGCTACTATCGAAAGCCAAGATGCCGCGCTGAACACGGTTTGGGTGTGCATTGCCACCACGCAAGTCCTCAAGGAAAAGGGCGTGATTACCAAAGGCGGCCTCTTCCAACCTTCGAGCCTGTCGAAACAAGGTTTGGACAAGAACCAGTTCATGCAGGCCGACAAACGCCATTTGACAGACATACCCTTGAATACCAAGAAAGCTACAATCATGTCGAACCATCCTGAAAGCAGCTACGAACTCGTTGAGAATGAAGATGGTGCGCTTGTGCTGAGTATCAAAGATAAAGACACTTTCTGGAGTGTATCAAATTATTTGGTAGTTTCCATCAAATAAAAATCCGTTTTTAACGGAATCTGCTCGTTTTCAATTTTTCAAACGCCTCGCATCTCCCGATGCGAGGTTTTTTTTGCTTTATGCGTTGCGCTTGTTGGAAAATACCCTAAATTTGCAGCATGAAAACGCGGATTCTTGTGGTTGAAGACGATGCCGCTTTCGGCATGATGATTCAAACATGGCTGAGGAAAAACGGCTATGAGGTGGTGCTTTCGTCGCGCTACGAACAGGCCAAAGCCGAGATTTCTTCGAAGCCTTTTAGTTTGATTCTCACCGACTTGCGCCTTCCCGACGGCGACGGCATCATCCTGATGACCTGGGTGCGCGAGAAGATGAAAAGCAAGGTGCCGATCATCGTGATGACGGGTTATGCCGAAGTGCAAACCGCTGTTTCAGCCATGAAACTCGGCGCTTTCGACTACCTCAAGAAACCGGTTAACCCGAGCGTTTTGGAAGAAAAAATCGCGGCGGCATTAGCCTCGACCGACGAAGAGACGGCGGAAGCTTTCATCCCTTCGCGGAAGCAGTGGGTGAGGGGCAGCAGTCCGGCCATGCTGAAGCTCTACAAGCATGTTGAATTGGTGGCGCCTACCAAGTTCTCCGTCCTGATTCTTGGCGAGAGTGGTACAGGCAAGGAATACATCGCCCGTATGATTCACGATTTGAGCCAAAACAAGGAAGGCCCGTTCGTCCCCGTAGACTGTGGAAGCCTGTCCAAAGAGTTGGCTCCCAGCGAGTTGTTTGGCCATCTGAAAGGCTCTTTCACCTCCGCTGTGGCCGACAAGAAAGGCGTTTTCGAGCAGGCCAAAGGTGGCACGGTTTTTCTTGACGAGGTCGGGAACTTGCCATACGAAGTGCAGATGCAGATGTTGCGCGCCTTGCAGGAACAGAAGGTGCGGCCGGTGGGCTCCGCGACCGACATCAACGTGGACGTACGCATCATAGCGGCCACCAATGAAAATTTGGAAACCGCCATCGAAGCGGGACGTTTCCGCCAGGATTTGTTCCACAGAATCAATGAGTTCGCTATTGAAGTGCCGCCTTTGCGCGACCGTTTGGAGGACTTCGAAGAGCTGACGGCGTTTTTCATCCGCCAGGCCAACGAAGAGCTGGGCAAGAACGTGAAGGGCATTACCGAAGCCGCCTTGGAGCGCATGAAGGTGCAGAAATGGAACGGCAATCTGCGCGAGCTTCGCAATGTGGTGCGCCGTTGCGTGCTCTTCGCCGATGGCGAGAGCATTGATTTGGACGACCTTCCAGTGTTCAGCCAGCCTGTGAGAAAGACCGAAAGCAACGCTTCAGATGACTGGGCTTTGCGTCCTGAGAATGAGAAGGAACAGATTGAGGCCGCTTTGCGCAAGTCTCGGGGCAATAAGACTGTGGCGGCCAAGCTGCTTCAAATCGACCGCAAGACCTTGTACAACAAGATGCACCTCTATGGGATTGAGCTGTAAGTGAAAAGCCATGTCGGGCCCAAAATTCATAGCAGACCGGATTTTTTCGCTTTCGAAGGAAAATTTGTCTTCGACGGTGATGCGTTTGGCCGTCGCGAGCGTGGCCTTGGCCATCACGGTGATGTTGATTTCATGGGCTGTCGTGGTGGGCTTTAAGAACCAAATCCGCGACAAAGTGTTGGGTTTCGTGGCTCCGATACATGTGCAGTCGCTGGACAAAAACGAATCAGTGGAGGAAACGCCGTTTGTATTGGACTCTTTGTTAATCAGTAGGTTAGACGCTATTGAAGGCATCGCACACTATCAAGTGGCGGCCAACAAGGCGGGCATGATTAAGACCGATGAAGAGATTCAAGGCGTGGTGCTGAAAGGTGTGGATGAAAACTACGACTGGGGCTATTTCAGCGGTAACCTGATTGAGGGTCAAACGCCTGAATATCATGCAGATGAACGTTCCAATGAGGTTTTGGTCTCCAAAGTGATTGCTGACAAGATGCTGCTTGGTGTGGGCGACGACGTGCGCGTGTGGTTTATTGACAAGGACAACCAGGCGCGCGGCAGAAAGTTCACAGTATCAGGTATTTTCGAGACAGGACTTTATGAGTTTGACGAGCGTTATGTTTTTGCTGACCTCAACCAAATCCGCAAGTTGAACGGCTGGGAGGATGACGAGGCTGGCTTGGTTGAAATTGCGCTAAACCCCAATGCTGACGCTGGCCAAGTCAATGAAAAGCTCTATTATTCCTTGCCGACTAATTTGGCCTCCTACACCGCCCGCGAGAGCAACCCACAAATCTTCGACTGGCTAGATTTGCTCGACACCAATGTGTGGCTCATCATGGCGCTGATGCTGCTTGTGGCGGGCATCACGGTCATCAGTATGTTGTTGATTATCATCATTGAACGAACATCGACCATCGGTTTGCTGAAGGCTATGGGCGCGAGCAACAAATTCGTTCGTGAGGTGTTTTTGCACCGTTCGCTGCGCATCTTGCTCATTGGGATGCTCATCGGCAACATCGTTGGCTTGGGATTCTGCTTTTTGCAGCAAAAAACTGGCCTCATTAAACTTGATGCCGCGACGTATTATCTTTCGTCCGTCCCGATAGAGCTACATCTCAACACCGTGATTCTCATCAATTTAGGCACTTTTGCGCTTTGGGTGCTCATGCTTCTCATCCCGACTTCGGTCATCAACCGCATCACGCCCACCAAGTCGATACGGTTTGAGTAATGAAAAAATGCGGAAAAACGTTGTCGGTATGAAGAAAATCCCTATTTTAGCCGCCAAATCAATATTGATATGATGAAAGACTTTACCATCGAACCGTTGAAGGGTTACGGAGAAATCCCTTTCGGAATGACGCTTGACGATGCGGTCAAGTTGCTGAACATGCCCGACTTCTACGAGGAGTTGAGCGACATGGAGGAGACGGGCAACCGCTCCATCTACTACGAATACGACAGCCTAGCCACGAACATCTATTTCGAGGGCATCACCAAGTCGGTGGTGGCCTGTTTCGAAACCGAGAACGAGGCAGCCACACTCTACGGCAAGAAGGTGTTCGACCTCAAGAAGGATGAGGTCATTAAACTGATGAAAGCCAACGGTTTCAAGGAACTGGAGGAAGAGACCGAGGACGGCGAATTGCGCGTCTCGTTCGAGGATGCGCTGATGGACTTCTTCTTCGAGGGCGACAAGATGACGGCCGTCAGCTGGGGTGTGCTCGTGGACGACCAAGGGGAGATTATTTAATGAAACCCAGTAAATTACAACAGAAATACGACGCTTTTGTAGCCTATTTCTCGGAACACATGCCTGTGGCCGAGTCGGAGCTGCAATATGAGAACCCATATCAGCTTTTGGTGGCGGTCATCCTCTCGGCACAGTGCACCGACAAGCGCGTCAACATGACTACGCCTGCGCTGTTTGGCCGTTTCCCGACCCCGCAGGACATGGCCGCTTCGACGGTGGAGGAGGTTTACACCTATATCAAAAGCATCTCTTATCCCAACAACAAGGCCAAGAACCTCTTGGGCATGGCCCAGACTTTGGTGCGCGACTTCAACGGCGTGGTTCCCAATAACTTGGAAGATTTACAGAAGCTTCCTGGCGTGGGTCGCAAAACCGCCAACGTGATGATGGCTGTGGCCTTCCATCAGCCCGCGATGCCCGTCGACACGCATGTTTTTCGTGTTTCGAATCGCATTGGCCTGACCCAAAACTCCAAAAATGTGTTGGAAACGGAGAAAACCTTGGTGGCGCACCTGCCCAAGGCGTTGATTTCCAAGGCGCACCATTGGCTGATTCTTCATGGGCGTTATGTTTGCCTTGCCCGCAAGCCGAAATGTGGGGAATGTGGGATTACTGGGATTTGCGAGTATTATGAGGCGAAAAATATAGTTTGACTCTGTTGCTGGTTTGCTTTGGCTTAAGTGATAATTTGCCTGCAAAAATTCAAATTTTCGCCAAACTTGCCAAAACATATAGTTTTTTCCCTATATTTGCCACGAAATAATCCACCAAAGTCTAACCAAACAAAAACAGATATGACAAAAGCGCATCTGGTGCAATGACGGAAAGCGGAATTCACCCAGTGCAGTGTGACATTATTTTTAAAAGAGTCTCTGTTTTCAAAATTTGATTATCTTTGCGCGTCAAATAAAATGCAAACTATGGATTACGGACAACACGACATCAAACCCACCATGGCCGCCGAAGCAGCATTGGCCTATGAGTCGACTACGAGATTGGCTTCACGCTCCAAGATTGAAAAGGAATGTCTGTCTTTGGAGGACTCAAAACGCCTTGTCCTTGATATGGTCCATCGGCATTTTCATCCAGAATCATGAAGGTCTATATCGACAAGGCTGTGCATGAAGAAATCATGTCGTTCTACAGGGCGGCTTTGGCACACCATATAACTTTGGACGAGATTACCGTCCTAAAAAAATAGACAGACTTTATGATGCTTTGGAATCTCTTGGCGATTATGCGGAGATTTACCCCTATGCCCGTTTGAAACCAGATTGGATTTCAAAGGGTTATCATGAATTTATCTGCGAGGATTTTCATTTCGCCTATCAAATATATCAACTGGAGGACGGAGAGATGATTGTCTGTGTGCATGATGCGGTTCATAGTTTGCTGTATTATTAGGGAAACCATTTTTTCGCCGTTTCTTTGCATTATATTTCAAAATGTTCTATCTTTGCCCCCACGAAAACCACCCAAAGTCTAACCAAACAAAAACAAATATGACAAAAGCGCATCTGGCGCAACGACGGGAAGCGGAATAATAAAACAAAGGCATTAGCTTATAACTTGTATCACTATATCTTCCACAATTATTAGAACATTTCAAGCCATAAGCAGTGTTCATGTGTCTTTCACATGGACTTTACTGTAAGTTGAAATGTTCGGCTGTGGAAGGCCTTAGTGATCGACGGAGGTAAAATCCATGTTTTTATTTGCTCAACGAAAAAGAAAGTACAAATCATAAAAACAACAAATCAATGAAAGCAAACATGTTTCAACCTAAAAGGGCTCTGAGTGCCGCCCTGTTCGTCCTGCTGCTGAGTGTGGCGGGAACGAAGAACGCACTCGCACAAAACCAAGTGGCCACCCTGCAACACGAAGGCGATATTAGCGTGTTCTTCGGCGAGAATGCCTTGGCCAATGCTCATGAAGCCGCCGCCAATGGGGATACTATTACCCTTTCCAGCGGCAATTTCAATGGTTGCACACTCTCCAAAGCCGTTACCATTCATGGTGCTGGATGTGTTGAAGATACTGTTGCGGGCTTTGAACCGACGATTATTACTAACGATGTTACATTGGAAGTTTCTAATGATACAATTTCACTTATCATAGAAGGAATTCGCTTTAACAGTAGTATTTCGACCCCTAGATATTATTCTTGCAATAATGTGATTTTTATAAAATGTAATATTAATACATTGACAAATTTCTTTAGTGGATATAACAATTTACAAATTATCAATTGTATTATTCAAAATTTTGAATATCAAGGAGCGGCTGCAACAATTGTTAATAGTGTGATGCACCTGACTAATTATAATCAAAACAATCAAAATGCTGTCAACACTATTTACAATTCCGTATTAGTATGTAATAACAATATCCATCTGAACAATTCGACAATCACTAACAGCATTATCGCTACCGCTCAAGGCAACAGTGTTACCAACACCACTTTCCATAACTGCATTGGCATCCAGACGATTGACTCATCGTTATTTGTAGGCCAACTGAATACCACCAATATGACGGTGGATAATTATGATGATGTTTTTGAAACCTTTACGGGTGAGGTAACCTATGAAAACAGCTATCAATTGAAGGAAGAAATCTCAAATTCTTTTTTGGGCAACGATGGCACAGAGGTGGGCATTTATGGCGGCATGAGACCTTATAATCCACGGCCTCCGTATATGATTATCAAGACCATCAATGTGGCAGGACGAACTACCGAGGATGACAAGTTGAATGTGGAAATAGAGTTGAATACAGGCGACTGACCAAAGAAAGCAAAGCCATGAAACGCTATATACTCATTTTGAGTTGCTTGCTGTTTTGCTTGGTTTCGCGGTCCCAGTCGAATTACACCTGTCGCTATTGGTTTGACGAAGGACAAGCCGAAACCATCGCTTGCAGCAACAACTCATGGCAGTTGGAATTGGATACAGGGCCGCTGTCGGCAGGGCTTCACATGCTTTATCTTCATGTGAAGGATACTACGGGTGTGTGGAGTGCGCCGCAATACTTCTTGTTTTACAAGGCTTCCACCGAGTACCCGATAAACTCGAGCGATGTGACTTATCGCTGCTGGTTCGACCAAGACTTTGAGCATCAACAGACTGGGGCGTTTGGAACGGGGCAATTCCTTTTGGATGCCGCCGACCTTGAACCAGGCTTGCACATGCTTTATGTGGTTTTGGAAGGCTACGGCTTGACTTCTGCGCAATACTTCTTGTTCTACAAGGCTTCCACAGAGTACCCGATAAACGCGAGCGATGTCACATTCCGTTGCTGGTTTGACCAAGATCTTGAACATCAACAGACCGGCGCATTTGGAACAGGTCAGTTCCTTTTGGATGCCGCCGACATTGAGCCTGGTTTGCATATGCTTTATGTGGTTTTGGAAGGCTACGGCTTGACTTCCGCGCAATACTTCTTGTTCTACAAGGCGAGTGCTGAAAATCCGGTCAACGTGGATGATGTATCCTACCGTTGCTGGTTCGACCAAGACTTTGAGCATCAACAAAGTGGCTCTTTTGGGGCAGGACAGTTCCTTTTGGATGCGTCTGGACTTGAACCAGGGCTGCACATGCTCTATGTGGTGTTGGAAGGCAATGGAATGACATCCGCACAATACTTCTTGTTCTATAAGGCGAGTGCTGAAAATCCGGTCAACGTGGATGATGTATCCTACCGTTGCTGGTTCGACCAAGACTTTGAGCATCAACAAAGTGGCTCTTTTGGGGCAGGACAGTTCCTTTTGGATGCGTCTGGACTTGAACCAGGGCTGCACATGCTCTATGTGGTGTTGGAAGGCATTGACATGAGTTCTGCACAATACTTTTTGTTCTATAAGGCGAGTGCCGAGAATCCTGTTAATCCAGATGATGTGGTGTTGTATTATTGGTTCGATGAAAATTTTGAGCAATTGCAAACCGGGTCTTTCGGAACGGGAACGTTCCTTTTGGATGCATCTGGACTTGAGGATGGTTCCCATGTTGTTAGCATCATGCTGAAAAACGAGATGTTCACCTCGACGCAAAGCTATAGTTTCGAAAAAGGGACAGTGAATGGGTATACCGTTATTACCATGGTTAATCCTATTGAAGGTGGCACGGTGACAGGCGCGGGAACATACGAGGAAGGAGAAATCTGCACGGTGACGGCTTTTGCCAACCCCAATTATACTTTTACCCATTGGACGGAAAACAGCAATCAGGTAGCTACCGAACCGACCTATAGTTTCACGGTGACGGAAGATAGGACTTTAATGGCCAACTTCGATGGTGCTCAAAGCCAAACCTACATCATTTCAGCTATGGTGACGCCTTCAGGAAGTGGCACTGTCACAGGAGGTGGTGGCTATACGATAGGTTCAACCTGCACCTTGACCGCCACTGCGGCAGAGGGCTATTCCTTTTACAGCTGGACTTGTGATGGGAATGTGGTCTCCTATAGTTCCACATATAGTTTTACCGTAACAGGGAATGCCAATTACACCGCTAATTTTACGCTCGGTTTGCCCGATCTTCATGTGACAGGCATCACTCATTCCGATTTTATGGCGGGACAACAGGTTACCATTAGTTGGACGGTTAAAAATGATGGTGTGGGTCCAACACCAGTGGGAGGAACTTGGAGTGATTATGTTTGGATAGCCTCAACAGTAGATTTAAGGATAGGAGATCCTAATGACATACATCTCGCAACAGTTGATAATTTAATGGCACTTGACCCTGGTGAGAGTTATTCGAATTCCATAACCGTAACATTACCTTCTGATCTTGCAGGCTCTCAATACATCTTTGTATTGACAGACATGGTGGATGCGTTTAACATTTCATTTCCAAACAATCTACCGCCAAACCCATATACGCCCAGTATTACAGGTGATCCTTATTATTACTTTACTGGACAGACTCATGGAGCAAATGCTGGAGGCGTAATTATGGAAACGAATGACTACGATAACTTTTTCTATAAATCAGTTCAAGTTATTCCTGCTCCTGCACCTGATTTGGTGGTGACAAATATCGCTCATCCTACAGACATTATATCAGGAACAAGTATGCCTCTGTCATATACCATTGAGAACCAGGGTGTAGCAACTGCCGTTGGCTCTTGGTACGATGCGGTGTATATGTCGCAGTCGTCGACATTCAATTTGGCGACAGCATATCATTTGGGGTCCTATCAGCGTGAAAACGGACTTTCTGTTGGCCAGTCTTACACTTATTCTACAAATGTTAATGTTCCAAGGGAATTCTATGACTCTCATTATGTTTTTGTCGTCACAGATGTAACCAACGCGATTTATGAAAGCATTTTTGAGGACAATAATGTGGGTCGTTCGGAAACACCCGTCAATATTACCATGTCAGCATGTCCCAATTTGGTTGTGACATCAGTAACTGCGCCTTCAGTAATGTCGGTGAATATGAGTTACGAGATTTCATTTACAGTCCAAAACATTGGTGCTGGCGTGGCAACGGAATCTGGATGGAATGATGTTGTTTATCTGTCAAGGGACGAAGTTTGGGATTATGGTGATTTAGCCATAAAAGTCATTAGGCACAACAATAGCAACCCATTGATTCAGGATGCCACATACACATGCACCACCAATGTGTCTATACCAAGCAATGTTAGTGGGCTTTGGTATGTATTGGTGAAAACCGATAAAGACAACGAAGTGTTTGAGTTTTTGGATGAAGATGACAATGTCGGACATAGTGAGAATCCATCAACAATACTTATCCCAGAACTGTCAGTGACAGAGTTGTGGATTGATGACGTGGTTAATCCTAATGTGCCTACCGAAGTAGAATGGACTGTGAAAAACAACGGCAGTGGTCTTGCCTTGGGTGTTTTGACAGATTTGATTGCATTTGACACTCAAATTGTCGATACTGTCACCACATACATTCATCTTGAAAGCAATGATAGTGTCGTTATTTCCAAAATGATTACTATTCCTTGTGTCAACTCGTCAAGTGGCACGATTTCAGTAATATCGAATGAGGATTTCAATATAATTGATGCTGATTCCACAAACAATGTCATTGGCAATTCTGTGAGTATAATCGTTCCAGATTTGTTGGTTGAGGAAACAAGCATCTCTGAAGACGGATGGTCGGGTGAGCCGATAGAAGTAAAATATGCTGTCACCAACAACGGAACTGCATCGTTGAATAAGATTACGACAGACCGAATTTACATCAGCAACAATCAAAACGATTTCAGTGATTCAATACTTCTTTATTCTTATCAAAGAATGTTGGTTCTTGGAACAGGAGAAACGGAAAATGTTGATCTGTCAATAAATCTGCCTGACGGCATCTTTGGAACATACTACATTGGTGTGTTTGCTAATGACAATGGTGAAATATGTGAGGGCAATAACACGAATGGTAATAATATTGTTTCAGTCATTGATGTTACTTTGTCACCGTATCCTAATCTTCAGATTGTTTCGGCATCCATTGAAAGCACACCTATTAATATTGGTGCTTATGCGACCATTTCCTATAGTGTGCAAAATGTTGGCGATGGTGCTGTGAATGGTAGGTCATGGACGGACAGGTTTTATGTTTCTCCCACGCCTTCATACGATGAGAACACGGCAGAATTGATAGGGGAACATAGGACAACCGCCACGATTGCTGTCAATGAGGCAATTAATGTCACAGCAGATGTAGTAATACCTATGGACATTAATGCTGGATATTATTACCTGGTTACAATTATCGATGCCGACGATGAAATATATGAGTACAATGGCGAAAATGATAATCAGCATATAGGTGCTGGGTATCAGTTTGATGTATATCCATGTGATTTGCAAGCGATGGCTGTTGATGGTTCATCAGAAGTCGATTGGGGAATGTCAGCAACCTACACATTGTACGGTAAGAATGTATCAGATGTTTCAACGCTAAATGGCCAGTGGCATGACAAACTTTATTTGTCAACCGACAATTTGTTAAGTGGTGATGATATTGAGATAGGCAGTGCGATGCATAACGGACATTTGGAACCCAGCGACGAATACCAAACGGTGTTTAATGTGACCATTCCATACGGTATGGCAGGGGAATGTTATCTGATAGGCATTGTTGACTCGCAATTCGCAAATCCAGATACTAATCCCCAAAACAACTTTGTGGCAGAAGCAATAACAGTCAATGCTGTGCCAGTTCCAGATTTGGAATTGACAGATATTTCAGTGATTGATGATTTTGTTGCAGGACAACCATCACGCATTGTCTATACGGTCACGAATGTTGGTGAAATCGCAGTTCAAAACAAGCAATGGAATGACAGGTTTTACTTGTCAGTTGACGATGTGTATTCAAATGAAGACATACAACTTAAAACCAACGCAAAATACATATCGTTAAATGTCAACCAGTCCTATAGTGATACGGTTGAGATAGTTGTGCCGATTCAAAATGGCGGAAATTATTATCTGATGGCAAAAGCCAATGCAACCCGATCTTTCTACGAATCGAGCTTCAACAATAATACTTTAGGAACAATGATACATGTGGTAGTACCATTGCCGGGAGATTTGATTGTGCAGAATGTCGTCTCTGAATTTGAGGTTGTTTCTGGTGCCAGGCTGCATGTTTCGTGGGATGTTAAGAACATTGGCGATAACACGCTGCATGGAAATGGCTTGAAATCGCTGGTGTATATGTCTTGCGATACCATGTTTGATGTAAATGACAAATTACTTGGCAGTATCACCAATTCAATCATGCTGCCTCCAAATGCGACCACATCCCAAGAATTGTCCGCCCGAATATCAGGAGTTCCTGAAGGGAATTATTATTTGATGGTGATGACCAATGCGACAAGAACTTTCAACGAGAGCGATTTTGACAACAATAACACAGTGTCAAACAATCCGTTCAGAGTGTTAATGAGAGTTCTTCCCTTCAATGTGCCTTTGACGGATACACTTGAAAACAATCTTGCCAATGATTATCGATTGAATGTGGGGGAATTTATAAAGGAAACCGTAAGAATCCATTTACATTCAGCAGATTCATTACAAGGTGCAATCAACAACATTTTCGTTACCCATAATGGTGTGGGCGACAATCTCAATTACGATTATTCAACTATTGAGCAATTTACCGCCAATCCCGAACTGTATATTCCTTCGACGCAACTTGAGTATTATGGTGTCAATGTCATTGGTTCTACACCGGTTGGCAACGAACAGAGCATCATGCTACAGGCTGATATTTTGCCATTCGATTTGCGCAACATTAGCCCGACCTATGGAGGCAACACCGGCAAAGTCACGATAGAGCTTACGGGTTCTAAATTCAGTGTAGATATGACAGCAAAACTCTTCAATGCTGAAGAGACCATCATGGCCGACACGGTGTATTTCCAAAGTTTCTACAAAGCTTACGCCACCTTTGACCTCACGGATAAACCTTTGGGTATGTATTCGATAGGCATCAATAGCTTGTGTGAAGGGGATGCGTATCTTGAAAATGCATTTGAAATCCGTCAAGGAGAACCTGAAAGGCTGTCAATCAACATTATTTATCCTAACTCTCCGCGTCCTAATAGAAACATCATTATGATGCTCGAGTTCGGAAATACGGGTAATGTGGATATTACAGCTCCAGTCATCAGACTTACCAGTGTAGGTGGCTCATGGATTGCGCTGACTTCAGAAGGCCTTGTCAACCATGAAACAGACATGCTGATTCCTTTGCAGATTGAAGGAGCACCGCAAGGCGTTTTAAGACCTGGTAGTTATGGAATCATCAATATTTTCTGTTACACAAGCAATGCCTTGGTGTTCACAATTAGAAGAATTCAATAAAGACTACAGTTATGAAAAAAGAGAATAAACTAATAGTATTAAAATCGCTGATAATAGCAGTGTTCCTAATATTGGGCAATACCGCTTTGGCACAACATCCCCTATTGGGACCTGATGAGTTGCATGTTTATGCTTTCCCCCACCAACTTCAAGTTACTATAGGAAAACAAGCGAATGATGAAGGAAGAACTTGTTATAAGTGGAGAGGATATTTTGGTGAAAATGGCATCGAAGAGAGAATAGGGTCAAAACAAGTGTTCGATTTACCTAGTTACATGTCATCAGCAGGTTCGAGTTATGAATTCGAGCTTACTGTTATTGGTGAACAGTATTATCAGCAGACCGTTGAATTACATATAGTTGAAGAAATTACATTTCAAGTTCAACCGAAGAAAGGTTGCTTTTCTGGCAATGAGATACCAGTGAAAGAAGATTTTGAAATAACAACAAGTCCGTCTGGATACGAAAACTTGGTTAGTATTGATTACGATAGATGCCATCAGTATGAGGATGGAATGTATTTGGTTTTCTTTAAATTGGTAGTCAGTGGTGTAATAATGGATAGCCATACGGTCTTTGTAAGAAATACAGGAATTGAAATGTTACATAATAGCACAACACATAGTGTTGAGCAAGCGGGAGATCTTATAAGAGGCATAGTCAAGGTGACTAATTATGTTGCCAAGGTATTTAGATCTGAAATAGACCCTCCAACCATATATGGCGGTTGGACTATAACAGAAGGATATGATTGTTGTGATAAAACTATGCGTCAGAAAAGGCTAGATGTAAATGAGTTAGGAGGTAAAGCAGGTTTTCATGTAAATTTGGGTAATCCGATTCCTGTATATGGATTCTATTTAGGCTTTAGAGGATGGTTTGAATTTGAATTAGGTTTGCGTAATCTTCATGTCAATTTGTATAGAACATGTAGCCCGTTTGATGAGTATTTGGAAGGTGGTTTTCATGGAGCAGTTGATCTATCTATTGGAGTGTTTATTGAAGACTTTACGGGAGGTGCTCTTCTTTCTGCAACTGGTAGTCTTGGTAGCAAGTTTTCTTTGGATGATTTAAAAACAATAGTTACTGGTTCTAATGCCTATACTGATGGGAAACTCCGTGTAGAAATGTACGCTCAATGCGAGTTTGTGTTATTATCTTGGGTTAAACAAAAATACCGAACTCCTTTAATAAAACCAATTGATATTCCGTTGAGGTTTGATTTGCCATTTTATGATTAAAAACTAAAAACATGAAGAAATTAATTACAATAACAGCGTTGATGTTTGTCATATATACTGTAAAAGCGCAAACGGACAGATACCCCTTATTCTATCCAACAACTAATGAGGATTTGATAATTAGTATTGTTGACACTACTAATTCTTTTTCAATAGATAGTATAGGTATTTTCGCCTGTGACAATAAAATAATCTATAGTTTTGATGGATATGTTTATCCTGATAATGCGGATAGAATAGTGAGTACAATTGGAGGAGAACAAAATGCGGCTTCTGATAATACTCCACATTCTGCATTGTGTAAGCTTCTAAAAGCATACCAGCAATCGACACCAAATAATTTTTCGGGAGTGTTGTCTTGTTATGCCCCTGAATGCAGACCTGATATAGAAGAAATGCTGGTTGTTGATTCTATTCGAGAGGCTTTCTATAATGGAGTATCTCAAATTGACTCATTGGAGTTGCTTGCCTATTATAAGCCAGACAATGTATATGTAACAAGCATTGTTAAGGCATACTTCCATGACAATTTCGAGTTTGTTATGCCTTTCGCATTCAAACAGGTAATGGGAACATGGTATGCGAGTACATACTCTGATTTGACAGGTTTGTCATTTAATCTTACGACATTCCTGAATAGTTATCCAGGCAGTTTGTTGGAGCGGAATTCTGATATTGATAACGATGGGGTGAACAACATGATAGACAATTGCCCATGTAGTTATAATCCAGACCAAAGTGATTCTGATAACGATGGAATTGGCGATGCCTGCGATAACTGTCCGAATAAATACAATCCATTGCAGACGGATATAGACGGTGATGGATTTGGTGATAGTTGCGACAATTGCCCTGATACCGAAAACCCAGACCAATTGGATTCAGATAATGACGGATTAGGCGATGAATGTGACAATTGTCCAAATCATTTCAATCCGTATCAATTGGATTCAGACGGCGATGGCATAGGCAATGAATGTGACCCCGATATTGATGGTGACGGAATCCCTAATGATGAGGATGATGACATGGATGGCGACGAAGTTGCTAACGATGAAGACAACTGCCCAATAACCTATAATCCATCACAATTTGATAGTGATGAAGATGGAATAGGTGACATTTGCGACAATTGTCCGTTAGTTTACAATCCCGACCAGACTGACACCGATGGAGATGGCATTGGTGATGAATGTGACCCCGATATTGACGGTGATGGCATACTCAATGAGTATGACAACTGTCCGTATGTTTACAACCCCGACCAAACAGACACCGACTGTGATGGTGTGGGCGATGCGTGCCAGCAAAGAAACAAGAATAGAAAAGGTAAAAGACAATAGTTATGAAAGCGTATTATTCAACAAAGATACAACATCTAATACGGTTGGCATTTGTAATAATGTTTGTGCTTTCGAGCATGATGATAAAAGCACAGAGTCCAGATGATTCTGGCTCAATTAGACTGGAAATAAAAGACGACACCTGTAATCGAGGAGAGGGTGAAGCCCATTTGATTATATCTGCTATGTACCAGAGTCAGATGATAATCGTATGGGCTTATACAGATAATGTTACAGGAGAATTACGGACAGATTATAATGTATTAAGTATCGAAAATCTTCATCGAGGCATTGTGAGTGTGACAGTGAAGTCCACCTATTGTGACAACATTATTTTTGAGTCGATACGAGAAGTGGGCAATGATGCGAATGGGTTGTCTGCCACTATTGAAGTAACTACAAATACCACCCATTGCGATGAAAAAGCTTCAGCCGAGCTTGTGGTTGTTCAAAATGGTGGTATGGGTGTTAGCGGTATAAGCTACCATTATGATTGGGGTGGTGATGGAGGTGATATTAATCATATAACAGTTACTGAATCCAGGGTGTACAAATGCAAGGTATGGGATGATTGTGGTGAATGCTATGTTCAGGCTTATGTCTCTTTGGAAGATTTAAAATGCCCCCATGACCCTAACATGATTTTTGGCCCAGAAGGATATGGAGACGACATGATGGTGTCTGCGAGAACCAAAATGCCCTATACAATTGAATTTGAAAACGACCCGGAGTTTGCCACTGCACCTGCTTCAAGGGTTGAGATCGAATATCCAATTCCAGCGGAGCAAAGATTGGCATCCTTTAGGTTGGGAGATTTCGGATTTGGGCAGTTTGTTTTCACCGTTCCAAGCAACACCTCATCTTATTACCAAAGATTGGATGTGTCGGATTCCCTTGGCGTTTGGGTTGATGTAACGGCTGGAATTGATATAATTCATAATAAGGCCTTTTGGGTATTTCAAAGTATAGACCCTTCAACGGGTTCTGAACCGCAAAGTTCACAACTTGGCTTCCTGCTGGTTAACGATGACGAGGGAAGAGGAGAAGGTTATGTTAATTATTACATCTCACCCGCTGATGGCTTGCAAACTGGTGACACGACATCTGCTGTTGCCACTATCGTTTTCGATGATAATGCTCCGATTGGCACCAATGTTTGGACTAATAAGTTTGATGCCGTAGCACCTACAAGCACCATCGCGAATGTGGATATTATAGAAAACGATAGTACTAATTGCGTCATTACCTTTTCATCACAAGATGATTTAAATGGCTCTGGAGTTCATAGCGTAGAATTGTTTGTGTCGGTTAATGGCGCACCATACCTATCAGCAGGCTCATACGCTCCTGAATCGGAAGTGAATTACCAGTTGATGAATGGCTCGTTCTATGAGTTTATCAGTATTGCAACGGATAATGTCGGAAACATTGAGGACTTCAAGACTATTCCAGATGCTACCATTGACTATGGTTTTGTGCCAAGCGACATCACTCTTTCAAAGTATTATTTCTATGAGAACGACTTGGTTGGCAGTGTTGTGGGTGAGTTGAACACTATTGATGTCGGAGATGTTTTCACATATCAGCTTGTTGATGGAGAAGGGGCATCCGATAATAATCTGTTCGCCATATCTGGGGACAAATTGGTGACCAATACCGATTTCAATTGTGAAGAGCGTCTTGATTATTCTGTGAGAGTCAGGTCCACGGATGTTTCTAATTTATATGTTGAAAAAGCATTTGATATCAGCATGGTGAAGACAAATCAGACATACGACTTCAATTATGAGGGTGATATTTGCCAAGGAGAGAACTTCTTCGGGTACGGATGGAACATTAATATGCTTGATTCTGTTCCTGGCACATATATCTATACTAGAAATCTGCAAACAATAAGTGGATGCGACAGCATCCGGACGCTTACAGTAAGAGTACATCCAGAGTTTTTAATACCTATTACTGATGAGATTGTATATGGTGAGGATTATACGTTAAATGGTTTCAATATTTTGAATCCCGTAGCCGGAACAGTTTATGACACTTTGTATCTTCAGACGATACATGGTTGTGACAGTATCGTTTCACTTACGTTGACAGTAAATCCAGAAGGATCCGTCTACACTCAAGCGTTTTCTCTGTTTTCTGGCTGGAACTGGTGGAGCACCTGCATAGAGACGGCCGATGCTGATGTGCTAGGACAACTGAAAACGGGTTTGGGTGAGAGCGGCCAAATCATCAAGTCGCAAACCCAATCCCAAGTGCATATTGGTGAAAATTGGTTTGGTAGTTTGGACATGCTCAATGAACGGACTTACATGGTGAAGGCTAATAGCCAAATAGAGGTTGACATTATCGGCCCTGCCGCTTTGCCAGAGAACCATCCTATTACTCTCGATCCAGGTTGGACTTGGATTGGCTACCCGAGCAACGAGACAATGACAGCTTCAGAAGCTTTGGTTAACCATACACCTCAGACCGGAGATGTGATTAAATGCCAAAATGCCTCGGCTATGTACATGATGGGATCATGGCATGGTGCCCTCACGCTCACGCCTGGTATCGGCCTGATGTACAAGTCAAACAACAGCGAGGCTGTAACCTTCACTTATGCCACACCAAGCAGAATGGGCGACACAGAAATCAATACTGTTGAGACCCACTGGAGAGCCAACCACCATGCCTATCCAACCAACATGACGGTATTGGCTGTTGTCGAGTTGGACGGCGAGGAAATCAACAGCGAGAACTACGAACTGGCTGCCTTCGCAGGCAATGAATGTCGTGGCAGCGTAAATATGATGCACGTCGAGCCCCTTGACCGTTACATGGCCCTGCTGACCATTTCCGGCGAGGAAGCCGCTGAACTTCGCTTTGCACTCTACAACACCGAAACAGGCGAGGAATGCTTCAACGCTAATGAAACCTTGACCTACGAGGCGGATGCCGTCGTCGGCAGTCCTGAGGCACCATTCGTGATTCGTTTCTGCAACACTACGGACTTAGACGAATGGGCCAACAGTTTGCAAATCTTCCCGAACCCCGTGGAGCATGGACAAACCGTCAGCCTTGGCAAGACTGATGAATTGGGCATGGTTCAAGTGGAAATCATTGATGCCCTTGGCACTGCGGTAGAGACGCGGCGCGCCACGTCTTTACAGACCATTATTGCCCCGAATGTGGCGGGCGTTTACACGCTGAGAATCACCGTTGAAGGCAAGGGAACGTGCTATAGGAAACTGGTGGTGAGATAAGGCACAGACACCTCAGCCGCGAATCCGTTTTGAACCGACTTGGAGCCTACCACTTCAGGAAGATTCAAGACGGATTCTTTTTGTATCCGAAATTTTCGTACTTTTGCCTCACATTGAATTGTTGCTTTTAGTCAATCTTTGAATCTTAAATCATTGAAATGCAAAGCATTCGACGTAGTCAATCTTAAATCTTTAAATCCAAATAATATGAGAAGCAAAATCGTAGCAGGAAACTGGAAAATGAACCTCACTTTCGATGAGGCTGAGACTTTGGTCGACGAGATCCTTGACCGTCTTGACGAACAGGACGAGCTGAATTGCGAAGTCATCATCTGCCCGCCGCATCCTTATTTAGAGATGCTGACGGACTATGAGTTCGACGAGCAGCGTTTCAACGTGGGCGCGCAGAATTGCAGTGCCTACGACAAGGGCGCCTACACGGGCGAGGTGTCGGCCAAGATGCTGAAATCCATCGACGTGGACTATTGCATCATCGGGCATAGTGAGCGTAGAAAATACTTCGGCGAGACCAATGAAGTCCTTGCCGAGAAGATCAACCGTTTGATTGAAAACAACATGTCGCCGATTTATTGTGTCGGTGAGGTGCTCGAAGAGCGCGAGGCAGGCCGTCATTTCGATGTGGTGAAAGAGCAGCTTGAAAAGGGCTTGTTCCACCTTGACGGCGACGCCATCTATGACGCCATCATCGCCTACGAACCCGTCTGGGCCATCGGCACGGGCAAGACCGCTACGCCCGAGCAGGCACAAGAGATGCACGCCTTCATCCGCTCTTTGGTGAAGGAACATTACGACGAAGCCACCGCCGACGACATCCGCATCCTTTACGGCGGCAGTTGCAACGCCAAGAACGCCACGGAGTTGTTCAGCCAGCCCGACGTGGACGGCGGCCTCATCGGTGGCGCCTCGCTCAAGTCGGAGGACTTCGTGTCGATTTGTTTGCAGGCCTCACAGATTGGAATGGATTAATCTCAAAACAAGCAAAACCTACAAACTAGTGGATGGGAAAGCTGCCAACTGGCGGCTTTCCTGCGGAGACTCGGTTGGGAGCCGCAATGATTACCATGAGGTTTTGCCAGTTTTGTCGGTTTTGTGAGAGAATAAAATGAAAACAGTAGAGTATTGTTTTACGGCACCCAGTTCCGACATCCAGCATGACATGCTGACCACTATGTTGGCGGAAATCGGCTTCGACTCGTTCATGGACGATTCGATGGGCTTAAAAGCTTATTGCTCAGCGGATTGTCGAGACGATTTGGCTGTTGAAAACCTCTTGCTTGAACCTTCTTTTTCTGACATTCACCTGCTGAAAGTGGAGGAGATGCCCGACAAGGACTGGAACGAGCTTTGGGAGGCTTCCTACCAGCCTGTGGTGGTCAATGAACGGTGTCGTGTGAGGGCGCCGTTCCATGAGCCGGATTCGAGTTTTGAGTTCGACCTCGTCATTGAGCCGAAAATGTCGTTTGGGACTGCCAACCACGAGACGACCGCACAAATCATCCAGCTGATGTTGGAGACTGATTTTCAGTGGAAAACGGTCCTAGACATGGGTAGCGGCACGTCGGTATTGGCCATCCTCGCCAAGAAGCTCGGTGCGGCGCGCACTGTGGCCATCGACAACGATGAGTGGGCCTATCGCAACGCTTTCACTAATACGGCTTTGAACGGCATTTCGGACATCGAAATCATTCTCGGCGATGCCTCGGCGATTCAAGGCAGCTTCGACGTTGTGCTGGCCAACATCAACCGAAACATCCTATTGCGCGACATGTGCCTCTATGTCAAGGCGATGCGACCTGATGCACACATCTTCTTTAGCGGTTTCTACACCGAGGACTTGGAGAGCATCAAGGCGGAGGCGGAGCGTGTTGGTTTGCGTTATTGCCGCCATCTCAGCCGTAACAACTGGGTGGCTGCTGAGTTTGTTAGATAACTGATTTTAAGAGCTTTACTTTGATGAAGAAACACCTTCTTTTGGCGATGGCCTTGTGGTTTTTGGGCATGGGAGCCCTCAAAGCCCAGCAGCCGTTTTTTCCGACGGAAAAGTCCGCGTTTTTCGAGCAGCTTTCTGCGTACCTGAATTCTTCCACATCGAAACAGGACCGTGAGGAGGCTACGGCGATATTGAAGAATTTTGAAGGCGTCTGGAATAGCTACTACGCTGACAATGAAATCAATACAATAATTCAGCTATGTGAATTGTTTCATGCCAAAGGAGGTGGCAAGGCCTATGCGGAGGTTTTCAATTTTGTGGAAGTCCTGCAACGGATTCCGACAGCTGGCTTGACCCATCGTGATGTTGGCAACTGGCTGATTTTCACTGATTTGAAAGCAAAAAAGTCGATGAACGGAATGGACAAGTATTTGGCCTCATGCCGCGCAATTTTCATCGACAATACGCTTTCGGCCAAAGGCAACTCCAAGTGGCTGCTTCGTGATGCCTTGTGGAGTTTCCCGTCGTCGGAGAAGTTTGAGCTGGTGGTGGACGGCACCTTGGTTTTGGCCTCCCAGAAGGACGAGTCGGTCATCAGCAATGCGAAAGGCGTTTATCACATCGAGGACAACCGTTGGGAAGGTCGCGGCGGTCGCGCCGACTGGAGCCGTTTTAAGGTGCCTGTTGACCAGGTCTATGTGGTCATGCCCGATTATTACACCATCGACCTGAACCGTTCGGAGTATTCGATTGATTCTGTGGTGTTTGTGGACAAGAAGTTTTTCTCGGAACCGATGTTGGGGCGGTTTGAGGACAAGGTGTTGGTCAATTCCCCAAGTGAGAAGACGATGTATCCTCGGGCGTTTTCATATAGCTCTGATTATTTGATTCCCAACATGTTCCCCGATGTCGACTTCCATGGTGGGTTCGGTGTGATGGGCAATCAGATTGAGGTGTTTGGAGGGGTTCACAACAAGGCTACTTTCGTTTTCAAAAGGCGGGGCAGCCAGGTGATGCGCGTGAATGCAAAACGCTTTGTCATGTCGCCTGACGAGGTGATGAAGTGCGACCATGCCGCGCTGCGGTTGTATCTCAACGACACGGTTTCGGGGTTGGTCGAGACGGATTCCATCTACCATAATGGCTTGGGTTTCAGGTATGATAACAAGACACGCGGCGTGATGTTTTACCGTTCGGAGCAGAGTTACGGCGACGCACCGTTCCACGACCCTTATCATGGTGTAGACATCTTTCTTGAAGCGATGTATTGGAACATGGGCTCCAACCAAATCGATTTCCGCCAAATGGAAGGAACCAATCAGACAAGTGATGGCAACTTGGTGTCAGTCAATTACTTCCGTAACAACGACTTCAAGATGCTGCAAGGTCTTGACGGCGTGCATCCCATGGTGCGGTTGGAGGGATTCTTGAACGGTTTCGACAATGTGGAGCGGCAGGTGCGGTTTTATGTGGGCGATTTGGCCTCCTATCTGCGCTATCCCATAGAGCAGGTGCTTTCGTTGGTGCTGCGTCTCCAGGCCGACGGTTACTTGGAGTATGACACTGAAACCAAGTGGGTTACGGTGTTGCCACGTTATTTCGACGTGCTGGAATCGTCGCGGGAGACCATCGATTTCGACGTCATCAAACTGCATACCGTCACTACGAACCGTCAGCCGAACTTGCGCATCGACTTGAATACCAACGATATGCTCGTTTTCGGCCTGACCACTCAAATTGAGGGCGTGAACGGAGCGGCCATCTCATTGAGCGACCGCAAACAGGTGGTCATCGTACCCGACAACAACCGTATCGTCTTGAAGAAAAACCGCAATTTCCAATTCTCGGGTGGCATTCTCGCTGGTATGTTCGAGTTTTTCACCAAGGATTGTCTGTTCAAATACGAGGATTTCATGATTGAGATGAACAAGGTGGACTCGCTGCGTTTCTATGCTCGTCGCGACAATCAGGTCATTCCCGTCAACGGCAAAATAGAGAAGCTGCAAGGGCGCCTGATGATTGACCATGGCGACAACAAATCGAGCCGCATTGAGACGCCGGACTATCCCATTTTTTACAGCGATGCGCCTTCGTTCAAGTTTTATCGCAACATCAACGGTGGCGTGTTCCATCCCGGTTCGGTCGATTCGGTGATGACAGCAGACGACCTTGAGGGCAAGTTCTATTATCATCTCCATCCTTTTGTGGTTGACAGCCTCAACGATCTCACGATGCACAAGGTGAAGTTTGAGGGCGAGCTGGTTTCTGGAGGCATTTTGCCCACTTTTGAGGAACCTCTGGTGGTCATGGATGACTATTCCTTGGGCTTCGTCCATCAAATAGGGAAGGACCAGTCGGATGCTTACCCGATGTTTGGCGACTTAGGCCGTTTCCATCATCAGGTCCATCTTTCGGAAGCGGGCTTTTGGGGCGGCGGACAGCTTGATTATCAGACGTCTGAGTTCCAATCGGAGCAGTTTATGTTTTATCTCGATTCTGTGACGGGCATTACGAGTCGGTTTGACATGGCCCCCATGGCTGACGGCACGGAGTTTCCGACAGCCAATTCCGATGTACTGAAGCTGAAATGGGATGTGAACAAGCCCGAATTGACCACGGAAACCATTGACAATCCGATTTGTATGTATGGCGACACCTATTTCATGGGCAAGACCGCCTTGTCGCCTGAGGGTTATGCCGCCGACGGTAAATTGAGGTTCGGCCTCACCGAGTTCGACTCCGACCATTTTGCTTTCAACACACAGACTTTTGTGGCCGATTCAGCCAATTTCATGCTTTATTCCGCTGATAGTACGTCAGTTGCCTTCACCGCGACCAACTATCGCGCCCGTGTGGATTTCGGCAGCCAAAAGGTGCAATACGATTATCTGGACGAAAACAGCAGCCTCGACTTTCCCATGAACCGCTTTGTTTGTTCGCTGAAGGAAGCTGAATGGGACATGGCCTCTAACAGCCTGCACCTATACAACCCCGTGGAAAGCTTCGGCGATTATGCCACTGCCACCACCCGCGAGGAGCTGTTGGCCATACATTCTAATGCCTCGAAGTTCATCTCCTTGGTGCCTGAGCACGACTCGCTTCAGTTCTACAGCATGAGCGCGGAATACGACATGACCAACTATGTTATCCATGCCCACGATGTGAAAATCATCCGCGTGGCCGATGCCGCCGTGTTCCCCTATACGCACGATGTGGATATCGACGCTGAGTCGAAGCTGGAGCCTATCAACGGTGAGCTGCTGGCCGACACCTTGAACGGTTTCCATCTGTACAAGGACGCCGTGGTGAACATCCACAGCCGCAATTCTTACGACGCGCAAGGCACATGGGACTATATCGACGCCCAGGGCTATAACACGCCGATTCGTGTGGATACGATTGTTCCTGTAGGTGGCATAACGCACGGTTATGCCCATCTCGCTGACCCATCGGAGTTTAGGCTAAGCCCGCAATTCGGTTTCCAAGGTCGACTGACTTTGGATGCCAAGGAGCCATTCGGTTTCTATGAAGGTCGCTTCGCCCTTCTCGGTTTTGACGATGTTTTTGAGGAGAGTATGCCTGAGCCGAGTGACACCCTTTCAATTTCGATTGATAATATGGCCGATATGCTGATACCTTCTGATACATTGGCATCCTTGAACCATTGGTTTGTCTCGTCCACTTCAATCGACCCGAACGCAATTCGGATACCTATTAATATGGGTCGTATCAGGGAGGTGGATCCGAGAATGACCAACGGCCTCTATTATGAATTGGCCATCGACGGCGGTTATTTTGCCTCGTTCCTCACACCTCAAGAGGGGAGGAACGAACTGGACGAAACGGTTCCCGCTCAGGGTCTGCTTTGGTTCGATGCCGACAGCCTGCGCTTCGTGGTGACCGACACAACGCAATTCGACACCTATCTCGACTTGGATTCGCGCGGCATCATCAAGGGTAGGGGCAGCTTCGGTTTGGGCTTAGACGTGAATCTACTGGATTTTGTCGTCCATGGCGAATACACGCAATATCCCAACGACAGCTTGAAACTCAGTGGGTTGAACATCCTGAATGCCCCGATTTTCGATGACAAGGCGATGGCGGCCATGGCAGAGGTATATGCCAATGCCGAAGGAGAGTCCATCGATTTGACGCAAACGCCCTATCTGCATTATTTCCGCTCGAAGAACGACGAAGCCAAGACCGAAGAAAGGCGGATGAGCATAGAACTGGAAGGTTATCCCAAGATGGAAACGTCTGATTTTTACTGCAATACCATCGTCATTCCCAACTTGAAAATGGTCTGGAATGAACAGCTTCGGGCTTTCGTTTCGGTCGGGAAAATCGGTTTGGGCAGCTTTGGGAAACATATCGTGAACAAATATGTGGACGGCTATGTGGTCTTCGACCGGCGTTTGGGTAACCTCACGTATTATTTCCAGAACGACATGTTTATGACCTATATCAACTATAACTGCGGCGACGGGCAACTGCAGGTTCACGCTACCTACGGCGACATCAACCAGAGCCTGTATGAAACAAAGGAGAAGAGCCGCACGGTGACCAAAGACGGCAAGGTCTTCCAATATGTCGCGGTGCCATACGAATCCATGCTCGACTTCCTGAACCGTTTGAGATATGCCGGAGTAGAGTGAAAATGAAAAAAATGAGAAAAAAATCCGAATATTCTTGATGGTATTGTAATAATTTGTAATTTTACCGATTCAAACAGAAAAATATAAATACCTATAAGACAATGAAATTCATAGTATCAAGCCTGAAATTATTGAAGAGCCTGCAAGCCTTGAGCGGTGTCATCGGCTCGAAGAACACATTGCCCATCCTGGATGATTTCCTGTTCCATTTGGAAGAAAACCAACTGAGAATCACCTCTTCAGACCTTGACGTGACCATGACGGTCAGCTTGGTGCCTGACATGGTGGATGGCACGGGCGATGTGACGATTCCTGCCCGTCTGCTGCTCGAAATCATGAAGAACTTCCCCGATGTGCCGATTACGGTTTCCGTCGACAGCAACACCCTTGCGGTGGAACTGATTGCTGGCGAGGGTCGCTACAAACTGGCAGGTCACAAGAGCGACGAATTCCCGCAACTGCCTGTGATGAGCGATACCTCGGTGTGGGAGATTCCCGCCGATGTGTTGGCTCGCGGCTTCGAGAAGACTGTCTTTGCCACGGGCATGGACGAGATTCGTCCCATCATGTCGGGCGTGCTGATGGAAATGACCGAGAACTACCTCACCTTTGTGGCCACCGACGCGCATAAGTTAGTGCGCTACAGAAGGATGGACGTCAAGTCGGAGAATGTGGCCTCGTTCATCATGCCGAAAAAGCCCATCAACCAACTGAAGAACATCCTTGGCACTTTGGCCGACGAACCTGTCCGTATCGAGTTCAACAAGACCAACGCTTCCTTTGTTTTCGGCGACTACCAACTGATTTGCCGCCTCATCGAAGGCCGCTACCCGAACTATGACGCCGTCATCCCGAAGCAGAACCCGAACCAACTGACCATCGACCGCCAGACCTTCCTTGCGGCCATCCGCCGTGTGGCTGTGTTCTCCAGCAAGGCTACGCATCAGGTGCGCTTCCGCATTGCAGGACAGGAACTTACGTTGACCGCCGAAGATATCGACTTCTACAACGAGGCCAAGGAACGCCTGTCGTGCAGCTATACGGGCGACGACATGGAAATCGGCTTCAACTCGCGCTTCCTGCAAGAAATGCTCAGCAACTTCGACTCCGAGACGGTGAGAATTGACATGTCGGCTCCCAACCGTGCGGGCATCCTAGTACCGGTGGAAAACGAGAACGAAGCAGAGGACTTGCTCATGCTGCTCATGCCTGTTATGCTGAACTCATAATTCGTTCGAAATCAAGACAAAAAAACAGCGGACCTCGGTCCGCTGTTTTTGTTTGTGCAAAGCTGAAACCCTTATTTGACGGGTGTCAGGCGCACCATCAGCACCCCGTGCGAGGGGATAGTGGAGATCACGTTCTTTGCCGTCGTCTTGGCGATGGTCTTGTGCTCCCAGAGGTCGTAGGCGCTGTAGTTGTTGCCTGTCGCGCGCAGCTCGGGGATGTCATTCCAGTTGAAGTTGAGGTCCCAAGCGCCGTCGCCACGGTTGAAGAAACAGACGGCCCATTCGTCATTGGCTAATTGTTTCACCCAAATCTGACGGTCGCCGAGGGCGACGGAGAGATGTGCCTGGATGCCGAGCGGGTCTTGGTCGATGGCAATGACGTCCTTATTGGTGAGGATGCGCTTGGTGTCGTCGCTCATGTTGCTCAGGTCGTTACCGGCCATCAGCGGAGCCGAAAACATGCACCACATGGAGAAGTGGCTTTGGTCTTCGATGGGGCTCATGCCGCCGTTGCCGACCTCAAGCATGTCTGGGTCGTTCCAGTGGCCTGGGCCGTTGTAGGGGTAGAGGTCTTGCACGAGGTCGATGATGTTGACCATGCCGTGACCGCCCCAGTCTTCCTTACCGTCCCATGTGTTGATGATGTCGCCTGTGGCTCTCCAGAGGTGCCCGATGCCCTTGGCCCATTCCCAGGGATTGGTGCTGCCCCATTCGCAGATGCTGAACACGATGGGTCGACCTGCCTCTTTCAAAGCCTCGCGCATGATGGTGTAGGCGGTCTTGGAGTTGGTGCCACGGTTGTTGCAGAAGTCGTATTTCAGGTAGTCGACGCCGTTGCGAGCATAATAGAGCGCGTCTTGATACTCGTGACCCATGCTGCCTGGCCGACCGGCGCAGGTGTGGGTGCCGACGCAAGAGTAAAGACCGAACTTCAGTCCTTTGGAGTGGATGTAGTCGGCGACGTACTTCATGCCGTGCGGGAAACGCTCGGGGTCGCAGACGATGTTGCCGTCAGCGTCGCGGTCGATTTGCCAGCAGTCGTCCACGACAATATACTCATAGCCAGCATCTTTCATGCCCGATGCGACCATGGCATCGGCGGCTTCCATCAACAGTTGCTCGCTGACGTCGCAGCCGAACTTGTTCCAACTGTTCCAGCCCATAGGCGGAGTGGGGCAGAGCACCTCAAACTCTTCTTGCGTGAGCGGCTGGGGCTTGGTGTTTTGGGCTGTGGCGGCAACGGCGAAGAAAGCCATGATGAAAAGGGGAAAGAATCGTTTCATGGTGGGTAGTGTTAAATCATTTGACTTCTATGGTTGTGTTGCCTACCGTAGTCATGGGGATACTCAGTCCTTGCTCCTCGATGGTCATCGAGAAGTTGCTTTTCGTGCTGCTCTTGGAGATGAGGCCCGTTTGCGGATTGAGGCTCGCCGTGCCTTCGTAGGTGCCTTCAATATCTTTGGATTCGATGGTGCCGATGAAGCTGACATCCACGCTTTTCTTCGAGACGGCGGTTACGGTGTAGTTCATCTTGATTTCAATCTCGTTTTTGCCGATGCTTTGGGTTTTGTTGGAGTTCCATGTGCTGCCCACGCTGAGTTCCTGTTCGGGGAGCTCGATGATGGCAGAGCTTAACTGGTTCATTTCCAAATTGATGCTGTCGCCGACAAGGTTGCCCAAAGCATCATAGGTCACGGTGACGGACTGGTTGAGGTATTTTTCCATTTCCTTGGTCTGTCCGGCCAGCATCGGGCTGTTTTTCTCGGGATGCTCTGAATCATACTCCAGTTTCATGCCCATTTGCGAGAGGCTCATTTTGACGGCTTCGATTTGGGTTTCCAGCACACTTTGGGCTTCGGTGACGGTCTTGGGCGTGAAGATTTGCCTTGTCTCCAAGACCTGAGTTTGGTTCATGCTTTGGCCTTGCACTTCCATCACCGTCATCGTGTTTGCCTTTGTGGTGATGGTGTAGGTTTTGTCTTGTTGCGGACGGAGCCTAAGCGTTACGCCGTCTTTAGCCATGAATGAAATCGTTGCCAATCCGATGAAGATCAGCATGATAGGGATGAGGTGTTTCTTTTTCATTGTTTTGAAATTTTTGTTGATAATTAGTTAGTTTGATGATTCATATTAATATAGGTGCAAAAGTACCAAAAAAAGTTACATTATCGATGCAAAAACTATTCCTTTTTGACAATGCGCAGGGATAACGCACAACGAGCCGCCCCAACAGGGCGGCTCGTCATTCTCATAGTTCTTTAATTTCTGCGTGAAACCAATCAGAGTTTCGGCCCAGCGGCAACCAAAGCCTTGCCCGCTGCATTCGTCGTGAACTTCTCGAAGTTCTTGATAAAGCGTGAAGAGAGGTCTTTGGCCTTTTCTTCCCAAGCGTTCTTATCGGCGTAAGTGTCGCGCGGGTCAAGGATATTTGGGTCGACACCCGGGAGGGCGGTTGGCACCTCGAAGTTGAAGTACGGAATCTTCTTGGTTGGGGCCTTCTCGATGCTGCCGTCAAGGATGGCGTCGATGATGCCACGTGTATCCTTAATGGAGATGCGTTTGCCAGTGCCGTTCCAGCCCGTGTTGACGAGGTAGGCCTTGGCATTGCTCTTCTCCATGCGCTTCACCAACTCCTCGGCGTATTTGGTCGGGTGCAGCTCAAGGAAGGCTTGGCCGAAGCAGGCGCTGAAGGTCGGGGTGGGCTCAGTGATGCCGCGCTCGGTACCGGCCAACTTGGCGGTGAAGCCACTCAGGAAGTAGTACTTGCACTGCTCGGGAGTCAGGATGCTGACAGGAGGTAGCACACCGAAAGCGTCGGCGCTGAGGAAGATGACGTTCTTAGCGGCAGGACCAGCTGAGATGGGACGCACGTTCTTCACAATCTTTTCGATATGCTCTATGGGATAGGAGACGCGGGTGTTCTCGGTCACGCTCTTGTCCTTGAAGTCAATCTTGCCATTAGCATCGACAGTGACATTTTCCAACAATGCATCGCGCTTGATGGCATTGTAGATGTCGGGTTCACTTTCCTTGTCGAGGTTGATGACCTTGGCATAGCAACCGCCCTCGAAGTTGAAGACGCCTTCATCGTCCCAGCCGTGCTCGTCGTCGCCGATGAGCAGACGTTTCGGGTCGGTCGAAAGGGTGGTCTTGCCTGTGCCGCTCAAGCCGAAGAAGATAGCAGTGTTTTCGCCCTTCATGTCGGTGTTGGCGGAGCAGTGCATGGCGGCGATGCCTTGCAGCGGCAGGTAGTAGTTCATCATCGAGAACATGCCTTTCTTCATCTCGCCACCGTACCAGGTGTTCAGAATCACCTGTTCGCGGCTGCTCACGTTGAAGGCCACGCAGGTGTCGCTGTTTAAGCCGAGTTCCTTGTAGTTGTCGACCTTGGCTTTCGAGGCGGTGTAGACGGTGAAGTTCGGCTTGAAGTTAGCCAGTTCCTCAGCCGTGGGCTTGATGAACATGTTCAGCACAAAGTGGGCTTGCCATGCCACCTCCATGATGAAGCGGACGGCCATGCGGGTGTCTTTGTTGGCGCCGCAGAAGGCATCGACTACATAGAGGTTCTTGCCGGAGAGTTGTTTCTTGGCGAGGTCTTTCACCTGTGCCCACACCTCTTCGCTCATCGGGTGGTTGTCGTTCTTGTAGCCCTCGGTGGTCCACCAAACGGTGTCCTTCGAGTTCTTGTCCATAACGATGTACTTGTCCTTGGGCGAGCGGCCCGTGTAGATACCCGTCATCACGTTGACAGCGTTAAGCTCAGTCAAAACGCCCTTGTCGAAGCCTGTCAGGGCGGGGTTCATTTCGTCCTTGAATAGCTGTTCGTAGCTCGGGTTATAGTAAACGTCCTTCACGCCGGTGATGCCGTATGAGGCCAACGCGGCTTTGATTTCTTCGATGTTTTTTGCCATAGTTTAATTTTTAGTTGGTGAAATGATGTGCAAAATTAAGGATTATCTATTGATAATACAAAAAAGGAGTCGTTTTTTGTCAAAATATCTTCCGATACACATGACACTCCGGCGATTCTCCCCGCAGATCCAGATAATCCTGATGGTAATCTTCGGCGGGATAGAAGGTCATGGCTTGGCGGATTTGCGTGGCGGGATGATAGCCCATCTGTGTCAGTTCGCCAAAGACTTTTATGGCCGTGTCGCGTTCTTCGACATCGTTGAACCAAATGGCCGAGAGGTATTGCGTCCCAATGTCGATGCCTTGTCCGTCGGCTTGCTCAAAGTCGTGGATTTCAAAGAAATAGTGCACCAAGGCTTCGTAGGAAACGAGTTCAGGGTCGTATGCCACTTCGATGGTCTCCAGATGTCCCGTCATGCCCGTCTTGACTTGTTTGTAACTCGGGTTTTCAATGTCGCCGCCCATAAAGCCGACGGCGGTCTTCGTCACGCCTTTGAGCCGCTTGAAGTAATACTCCACGCCCCAAAAGCAACCTGCTGAAAAATAGGCTGTTTTCATTGTCGTTTTTCTTTTATCATGGATGAAATACCGTTTTGAATGCCCATCTCTTGGAGATGAAAATTTTGACAAAAGTACTGATTTTTTTCAATCAGTGAAAACAAAAAAAGAGCCTCCGTTTACGAAGGCTCTCCAATTTGATGCAGCATTTATTCTGCATTCAACATTCTTACTTGGCTCTCTCTTCCTCAATGGCAGCCTGAGCAGCGGCCAGACGTGCGACGGGCACGCGGAACGGCGAGCAACTCACGTAGTTCAGGCCGGTCTTGTAGAAGAAGCGGACCGAAGCGGGGTCGCCACCGTGCTCGCCGCAAACGCCACACTTCAGGTTGGCGCGCTGGCTACGGCCACGCTCGACACCCAACTTCACCAACTGGCCAACGCCTTCTTGGTCGAGGGTGTTGAACGGGTCGGCGGGGATGATCTTCTCTTCGATGTAGTCCTTCACGATGGCGTTGACGTCGTCGCGGCTGAAGCCGAAGGTCATTTGGGTGAGGTCGTTGGTGCCGAAGCTGAAGAACTGGGCCACCTTGGCGATTTGGTCGGCCACGAGGGTAGCTCTCGGGATTTCGATCATCGTACCGTACATGTAGTTGATCTTCACTCCGAACTTCTTCTCGACTTCAGCCTGCACGCGGTCGGCGATGGCCTTCTGGTGCTCAAGCTCCTTCACGTTGATGGTGAGCGGGACCATGATTTCCAGATGCGGGTCGAAGCCTTCCTTCATCAGTTCAGCGGTGGCCTGGAACAGGGCGCGGAACTGGGTCTCGGTGATCTCAGGATAGACGACGCCGAGGCGGACGCCACGCAGACCCATCATCGGGTTCACTTCGTGGAGGG